>OJQP01000093.1_pt1 | contig 90595 bp, 83 predicted proteins | sample 1598871 | NCBI WGS metagenome assembly OJQP01 (sample SAMN03922520, study PRJEB24848) | human gut metagenome | isolation source: stool sample | host: Homo sapiens | place: Germany | collected 2010-02
TGGGACAACTCGCGTTTGCACGCCGCAAGTCCCAGCGGCGGGACGAAGCCGCCATAACCGAAGTCCGCTTCGAGCCGTCGCGCTGCCTCAGCCTTCGAGCAGCCGAGCAGTCCCACCGTGAGGTCGATCACGTCCCCGTGCGCTCCGCAGCCGAAGCAGTGGAAGTGATCGCCGTACAGCTTCAGGCTCGGCGTCCTGTCCGCGTGGAACGGACAGCGCATGAAGCCATGCTTCACCGCCACGTAACGCTGCGCCGCCTCGATGGGCGATATGCTGTGTTTGATTTTGTTGTAGTTGATAGCTTTAGTACCTCCTTAGAATATTTGAGAGAAAAAGCCCCCTCATATACCGTGACATTTTTCGGCGAAATGAGGAACTTGCATTCTGATAATTCACAAAAAGTTTACTACTTGAACCCCAACTTGCTGTCCTCCTTGTGCAGATATATAAAAAGAGCGCCTGCCTTGCGGCAAACGCTCACGTCTTCAGGGTAACTACCCCTCTATTATACATGGATTGAGAACGGGCAAATTGTTCCTGAGAATTAAAAATTTTTTGAAAAATTTTTAGTCGAGGAATTTCTGATACTCTCTGGTTACGAAGTCCTCATACGCCGAGGCTATCTTGGCAATACGCTTGTGTACCGCGCTCGCGGTTTTGAAGCCTACGGCGTCGGCTATCTGTTGTTCGGTGTGATGCTACATTCGCAGCCTGAGAATCTCGCGGTCTTGCTCGGATAGCCGTTTGGCGAAGGCGTCAATCTGCCCCTGTGAGAGCACCTTGCGCTCGAACTCTGCTCGTGGGTCGGCGACGTTCATAATGTCGCCGCCGTCCTCGACCAACGCGTCTAGTGATATGGATTTGCCGCTGCGGTCGTGGTTCCAGTGGCGCATGAAGTCTTTGCGGACGACACTGTTTTTGTTCTCGTAGTCCTCGACCGTTCGGTTCTCCCAGATAGCGTCAATCATGGGCTGCCAGTTTTCTTCCTCAACAACCAAATCCGTGAGGTTGCCTACAAGGTTACCGAACTCACGGTATGTAAACCACGGCATTTCCTCGTCAGACCCTGCGGTGTAGAGCATATGAAAGGAGATGTACTCGCGCTCTATCTTGCGACGAAAGTAGCGGAGTATGTCGTAGGAGAGCTGCCAGAGCGGAAAATAGCCTGTGTACTGCTCCCGGCTGCCGGGGATTTCGCCGTAGTTGCCTCTTGAGTCCTTGACCTGGAAAGCCTGCCACGCCGTCCATGACCAGCAGTCCCATACCAGCTCGGCGAACATATCCTGCTTGATGATGTCCAGACACGCCTGAGCGCGCAGAGCCTCAAATGGCTTGCGCGGGATTTTGAGCGCCTCGGGCCACTTTTCCACGAGCACGCGAGGCATGAGGTAGAACATGGTGAGCCACGAGAGGTAGGAGTCCTGCGGGATTTCGATGATGCCGGTCGGTGTGACAACTATGAACCCCTTGGAGCCTTTGGGATTTGCCATGTGACCGCTGCCTCCTTACGCGTTTTGGATGATTGTACCACGAGATTATGAACGTTTCAACGCAGACTGGTGCGAGGTGCGGGGGACGTGGGAACAAACGAGGAAACCCGAAGGGCGCACTTCTATACATGGAAACCATGTATGTGCGAAAGCCACCCGGCACTTGAGTGCCGGGTGGCTCTTTGCGTCGAGGCGGCTCCGCGTACGGGGATTCCCCTTACACCTAAACCATTAATTCAAAATCAAATACAAGCGTTAGTTCTGTAAACACACGGATATATAAGAATGTCTTTATATAGACTACTTAAAAGCAGTGGCTCATTAACGAAGAAAACCGCATTGTCTGTAAATTGACTAGCTCAAGAGAAAAGAGTTAATCTATTAACAGACAATAACAGGCAAGACTCAAATGGAAAATCTATATCAACTGTATTTGTCGAGTAACCGTTTGTGGAAGTCCGGGTCAGGATATGGCTTTTCGTAGGCTTCTACAGTTTCGTAGATGTTGCTTTCGTGGCCAAACAGCAGACTGCTCATGCTCAGGCGGCGAACGTTTGTTATCCTTGCGGCCATGACCTCCGGCGGCGCGGGCGCGTCTGTCATTATCCAGCGTATGGCGGTGTCAATTGAAGCCGTTGCATGGTACCATGTTATGAATTCCATCTCATCCGAAAGCTTCTCGCCGCCCAGCAGCTGCTTATGCCACTCCATGTCATAACTTAACGCAAAGTTGTATATAAAATCCTTCAAACAGTTCTGGCCGTCCAGTTGGCAGGCCTGCTTTAAAAAACTGCGATGCTTATTAATGCTTCGATAGAAATTGAGTGTGTTCATGTAATAGGAGCTATAGGGCCCATTGTCCAGGAAGTCACACAGAACGTTGTGCACATAGGTCCACTGTATGAGGTCGTATTTGTCCTTGAAACGGTTATAAAACGCTTGACGGCTTACGCCGGAGACATTCAGTATTTCCTGAATTGTTATCGACTTGAGTTTTTTTGTCTCGCAGAGCTCGAGGAGAGTGTCAGACAGGATTTTATGAATATTTATGGCCACAGTTTTTCCTCCTCTATGGAATTATTGAAAGCTTGTAAAACCGGGGTCATTGATCCCCAAAAATAAAAAGGAGAGTGCAACATGAGCGAATTCCCAAATCTGTTTTCCCCGTTCAGAATAGGCAGCGTTGAGCTCAAAAACCGCATGTTCGTGCCCGGCATGGGCACAAACCTGGCTGAGCACAACGGCGAGGCCGGCCCCGCGCTTATCAAGTACTACACTGAGAGAGCCAAAGGCGGCTTTGGCCTCATTATCACTGAGTGCAGCGCCATAAGTGTCGAAGGTAAGAGCCTTATCAACGAGTGCGGAGTATGGGGAGACGAGCTTATTCCCAGCTATCAGAAGCTGACGGCCTCCGTCCATGACGCGGGCGCCAAAATCTTCATGCAGCTGCGGCACACTGGACGCGAAACGGAGCTGCACTACACCGGCGGCATACCTCCAGTCAGCGCCTCCCATATACCATGTCCAAACTGCCAGACGATGCCGCATGAAATGACGACTGAAGAGGTCTACCAGATGGTGGGTACCTATGTTAAAGCCGCTGTGCGTGCAAGGAAAATGGGCTTTGACGGCATAGAGATACACGCGGCTCACGGTTACTTGCCCGCACAGTTTCTTTCCGGGCACGCCAACAAACGCACCGACGAGTTTGGCGGAACGCTTCACAATCGCATGCGATTCCTGCGCCTAATCCTCCAAGGTATCCGTGCCGAGCTCGGCAGGGAATACCCTGTGATAGTTCGCATAAGCGGTAGTGAAAAGATAGTCGGAGGGCTGGAAATCCAAGAGGTAAAGGCAATCGCCCGTATGTGCGAGAGCGAAGGCGCCGACGCAATCAATGTCAGCATGGCCACTTATGGTAGCATAAAGTACTGCATAGGCTCGTCCTACCTCGACCCCGGTTATGAGGTTTCCTACGCTGCCGAGATAAAGAAGTGCGTGGGCATACCCGTCATGACCGTAGGGCGAATCACCGACGCTGAGCTCGCTGAGGCAATAATTGCCGACGGTAGCGTGGACATGGTCGGATTTGGCCGCCAGTCCATCTGCGACCCTCATTTTGCGGAAAAAGTGCGTACCGGGAGATACGACGAGATTTCAAACTGCATCAGCTGTGGTCAGGGCTGCATTATGCACCTCTTTACAGATGAGCCGATAAAGTGCGTCATAAATCCTGACAACTGCGACGTGGACGAATATGTTGCCGTAAAGGCTGAACATCCAAAGAAAGTAGCAGTTGTGGGTGGAGGCCCCGCAGGCATGCTCGCCGCATGGATACTTGCCGGGCGCAGGCACGATGTCACACTTTTTGAAAAGAACAGCTATCTCGGCGGCAATTTCCTCGCTGCCTCATATCCTCCCGGAAAAAGCGTAATTGGCAAAGGCCTCAGCTTCTATATACTACAGTGCCGTCGCTATGGTGTCAAGATAGAGCTAAACCACGCCGTTGACGTCGAAGAGCTGAAGGCCATGGCTCCGGATGTGGTTGTCGTCGCCACCGGAAGCGACAACTTTGTGCCTAAAATAAAAGGGCTCGATGTAAGCGCTGTGCTCGACCCCTCCGATGTGCTGATGGGTAGGGTCGTAACCGGGCACAAGGTGCTTGTAGCAGGCGGCGGCCTTGTCGGTGCCGAGACCGCTGACTTCCTCACCGAGCAGCATCGGGAGGTGACCATAGTCGAGATGAAGGAAGGAATAGCTCTCGACCGCGATATTTATGCGCGTCCGATGCTGCTCGACGCCCTAAAGGAGCACGACGTGGAGATACACGTAAACTCCGCTATCCAGGAATTCTTCCCGGACGGTTGCTCATACAGGGAGGTCAACGTCAAAGACGCTCCCATAAAGGAACTGCGCGGATTTGACAGCGTTGTTCTTGCGCTCGGACATAAGAGCCATGACACTCTGTCTGAGCAGCTCAAAGGCAGCATAAACGAGGTCTATGTAATAGGCGACGCAAAGGAAGCCGGATTTGTCTGGGGCGGCACATACGCGGCCGCGGACCTGGCAAGGAAGATTTAACTGTCCGCAGTGGAGAAGGAGGTACTACAATGGATAAAGTGACAAAGCGCAACAACTTTATCGCCGTGCTGGCAGTTTATTTCGCGGCGAACGTAATCTTTATAATGTCCCCTGCCCTGAACGTCATGCAGACGGAGCTCTTCCCCGATGAGCCGTACAGCGCCATAGTGCTCATCTCGACTATTTCTTCCCTGTGCATGATACCGGGTTCACTCATAGCGGGAGCCATACTTGATAAGGTGAAGTATAAGACCATGGCTGTAATCTCTATGGGCGGCATCGCCGTGTTCGGTGTAGCCTGCGCCTTTGTCCAGAGTCTGCCCGCAATTTATGTATTTCGCGGCATTGTCGGCTTCTGCATCGGCATTGGTTTCCCGCTACAGAGCACGCTCAGCCTTCAGCTATTCAATGACAAAGAGCGCCCGAGGGTTTTGGGCTGGGCCACCGTCAGCCTCTCCGTCGGCTCTATCATCTTCATGATTGTATCGGGCTGGCTGGCCGACATGAGTGCAAACTACTCTTTTATTTTCCACGCCATTTTGCTGATTCCGATGATTATAGTTATCATCGTCCTGAAGCAGCCCACTGCCGAGGAAATCGCGGCCAATAACGTTGAATCCCCCTCCAAAGTGCCCGAAAATGGGCCGCTGCCCGGTTATGTAATTTTTACTGCCGTCATGTTTGCCGTCGTGTTCTTCGCATTCTACACGGTACTCATGAATATGTCGGCCATCTGTGCAAACGAGAATATCGGCGGTGCGGCCGTCGCCGGCGCCCTGCTCGCAATGTACACTGTCGGCAACTGCATAGGAGGCTTCATCTTTGCGCCACTGAGTAAATTTGCTGGAAAGTATGTCGTATCCTTTGGACTTGTTATCTGGATGATAGGCCACGCCTGTATAGCCTTCGGCCACAGCGTCGCCCTTATCATAATTGGCGCTATAATATCCGGCGTCGCCTGCCAGACCGTGTGGCCCGGCACTGTAAACACCTACGCCGAATATGTACCCCGCAAAAAACAATCCATGGCCTCTGCCATTTTCGTCTCCGGCATGAATATCGGTTGTTTCCTGACCACCTACTTCATCAGCGCAGTGGCCAACTGGACCGGCAGTTCCGACCCTAGGCTCCCGGTACAGTACGGATTCTACATAGTAGTCGTATTCGGAGCCGTCTGGGCTGTTGTAGAGGCTGTGCGTAAGAAGAAAGCCGCCTGAGCCAATATAACTAACCGATATGAACTGACATGAAAGGAGTATGAACACGATGAGCTTTACTTATTACAATCCTACAAAAATATACTTTGGCGACCAGCTTGACAAGATAGGGGAAGTCACTAAGAGCTACGGCGACCGTGCGCTTATCATTTACGGTGGAGGCTCTGTAAAAAAGAGCGGCCTGTTTGACAGAATCAAGAACAACCTCACCGAGGCCGGCGTAGCCGTCGCAGAATTTGGAGGAGTCGAGCCCAACCCGCAATACACCACTGTCAATAGAGCCGCGGACGTAGCAAAAGCCAACGAGAGCAATGTGATTATAGGACTCGGCGGCGGTTCCGTAATCGACACAGCTAAGGTCGTGACCCAGGCCCGGTTCTATAACGGGGACTGCTGGGACCTAGTCTGCCAGAAGGCCAGCGTTGAGCACGGCCTGCCCCTGATAGCCGTGCCAACCATCGCGTCCGCGGGCAGCGAGAATGACGCTTGGGCGGTCATATCCAACAAGGACACCAACCAGAAGCTTGACCCCTGGGGCGAGAGCTTTCAGGCCGTGGCCGCCTTCATCGACCCGACCATCACCTATTCTGTAGGAAAGTACCAGACTGCCGTCGGCGCGGCCGATATTCTGTCCCACATCACCGACATACGCTATTTCATAAAAGAGCACAAAATAAACTTCATTAACGAGTGGATGGAGGTCATGTGCCGCAACGTTATTCACTACGCACCTATAGCCATCTCCGACCCGACCAACGCTGAGGCGCGCGAAAATCTCTCCTGGATATCCGCGCTCATAACCGGAGGCATAGTCGACCAGGGCGGCACGACCGATATGATTCTGCACCTCACCGAGTATGGCATCGCCGCATTTTACGAAATCCCGCACGGCCACGGCATTGCAATTCTCATGCCCCGCTGGATGCAGTATATTCTCAGCGAAAAAACCGCACCGGTGTTCTACCGCTTTGGCGTAAAGTGCCTTGGTGTCGAGGAAGGTCTTGACACAATGAAGGGTGCTCAGAAATCCATTGACGCCACCGCCGACTGGCTGTACAACAAGCTCGGCCTCGAGAGTCACCTCGCCGCGTTCGGCGTTGAAGAGAGCAAGCTACCGGCTATGGCTGAAAAAGCTATCCGAGGCAAGGACGCGCTTCACGGCCTCACCGATTTGAATGTCAAGGACATAGAGAACATTTTCAGCATGTGCATGTAGATAGATTTTGTAAAGCAACGGACGTCGTAAGGCGACGTCCGTTGCTTTACCTATATGTGAACATGGGAAATAACATTGTCTACAAATTGAAGAGCATTGATAAGTATAACCGCGGGCTGCGTGTCTTTAACTGTGTGAAACGCCCCGCTCCCATTTGTTGACGGCGGATGCCGTGACACCCAGGCGGTGTGCCGCCTGCTCCTGAGTGAGCCCCTGCTCGCGGCGCTTTTCGCGTATTATCTCATTTATGCGCATGGTATCACCTCATTGACAGGATACCACGGCCCACGCCTGACCGCAACGGCGCCGCGCTCAAGTTCCATGCCCAAAACCTAAATGCCGCTCACGCCCGGCATGCGCTCCGAGCACTGATGCTCAGCGGCGGTGGGACGTATTTGCAGCGCCCTTCTCCGTCCCCCAGAGCGCCAGCTCACAGGCGGCGGTGTTTACGTCGTCGGGCAGGGGCTGCGCGCCCGACGGCAGGCCGGGGTCCTTCACTATGCGCTCCAGGCTCAGCAGCTGCAGGGCGTAGCCCAGCTCCATAATCTCTATGGGGTTGCCCGCGCCCGAGGCCAGGTTCAGCGGGTTTGCGCTCTGCAGCAGGTAGATGCGCTTGCCGTCCACGATGTACCTGTCCACGCCGTCCTGCATGCGCTCGCAGCCATCCGCGATTTCGCCCAGGTGCGCGGTGTCAATCTCCATGTTGTAGTGCCCGGCGTTGCAGAGAATCACACCGTCGCGCAGCCGCCTCAATTCGCCCTCGCCTATTACGCCGAAGCGGCCCGTGACCGTGCAGACCACGTCCGCCTGGGGCAGCAGCTCTTCGAGACGGCCGACGATGTGTCCCTCCAGCTTCGCCTTGAGCAAACGCAGAGGGTCTGTGTCATAGACCATCGTGACCGCGCCCAGAGCTCGGAAGCGCTGGGCAATGCCCGTCCCGCACCAGCCGTAGCCAATTATGAGCACCCGCTTTCCGCCTATGAGCATGCTGGTCGCGCGCATAAAGCCGTCTACCACGGATTGTCCCACGCCGACCTCGTTCTCCACCAGCCGCTTGACGGGAGAATCGTCGATTACCAGCACGGGGAAGTCCGGCCTTATGCCCTCGCGGTCGAGTATCAGGCGGCCGGAGCGCGTCTCCTCAATGGCCCCGAGCGGCTTCCAGCTCCCTCGCTGCCGCCAGTACTGCTGCATAAGACCGGCGCCGTTGTCCATCATGAGGTCAAACGGCTCCTCCATAGCCTCGGCCACGCTGCGCTGCAAGTCCTCAAGCGTGTCGCCGCGCCGGGCCAGCACCGTCACATTAGGCAGCGAGGCGAGATACGCCGCAGTGTCCGGCTTGGTGGAACCCAGGTTGCCGACAAAGACTATGCGCTCCGCCCCGCCGGCCAGCAGCGCCTCCGTGCGCACCGCGGCCTTCGGCTCACAGTGCATGCAGACAAGCAGCCGCTTTCCCGCAAAGGGGCGTTCCCTCTCATAGCGCCTGTGGAAGGCGCGCACCAGGTCCATCTTCTCGCGGTACCACTTTATCCTCCCGGCCCCGGCTTCAGCCAGGGAGGGGTCGTCAATTCTCGATGTAAGCACAGTCTTCACCCTCAGTTCAACATAATTCCGGTATCGGTATCTTGTCTAAGTATACCACGGCTGGTATACTTAAAAAAGGACATATGTCTATGTTTGGAGGCGTGTCATATGCGTGAGCTTGCCCGCTCCGGTCTGAGAGGATATATTGAGCACATCGGCGCCGAGGACTTCTTCACGCCTGAGCTCACGGCGCACGCGCGGCTGCTGCAATACGAGCCGAACGAGCAGATAATGGCTGAGGGCGACGAAGTGCGCTCGCTGATGATACTGGTCTCTGGCTCAGCCGTAATCTGCTCGCTCTCGCCCGAGGGCAAGCTTGCGGTAATCGCCGAGGCACAGCCTCCGCATCTGCTAGGGGACATAGAATATCTGCGGAACCGCCCCATACTCCACGACGTACACGCCAAGGGCGCCGCCACTTTTATCTCCGTACCGGCGGACGCGCTGGGCGGGGACATGGAGAGCCTCAACTTCTACCGCCTGGTGTGCCGCAACCTCATGCGCAAGCTCTACAACACCTCTTCAGCCTACTCGCGCGCGCTGTTGTACCCGGCGAAGAACCGCCTGGCCGCGTACCTGCTGGAAAACGCCGCCGGCGGCGCAGTGAAGCTGAAGGGCCGTGCCGTGGCGGGCATCCTCGGAATCACGCCCCGCCACCTGAGCCGCCTGCTGGGGGACTTCAAGCGCTCCGGCATATTGAAGCCGGGAGGGGCAAAGACCTATATACTCTGCGACCCCGCCAGCCTGAAAGTTCTGGCCGGCGAGATGGAATAGAGAGAAGCGGTCTTTACCGCCGCCTTGCGTCAACGCTCAAGCGCCCCGGAGGGAAACCTCCGGGGCGCTTTTGTTTATCCGCTGTTTATATGTTCTTCGCCACGAACCAGGCGGCTCGGACGGATTCCATGACGTTGGCGGGCTCTTTGCTGTCGCCGATGTTCCAGACCGGGACGGTGACGCTCTGCTCGAGCTCTTTGTAGAGCGCATCGTTGGGAGAAAAGCCCACGGCCTGGACTACAGTCTCGGCCTCGACGCTGTGCTCTTTGCCCTCCGCGTCGACGATGACGGCCTTGCCATCTGCCCAGGAGGCAAACTTCGAGCCGGTGTAGACATCGACGCCTGCGCCCGGCAGCATGTCGAGCATCATCAGGAAGTTCGGCGTGGGTACGGGCGTGCCCGCACTCATGAGCATGGGCAGGGCCTCGACCAGGGTGACCTTCACTCCCTTGCGGGCCAGCCACACTGCGGTCTCGCAACCGACCAGGCCGCCGCCCACGATGACGCAGCTCTTGCCCACGTCGCGTCCGGCCAGAACGTCGGAGGCCGTGACGGTCTCGCAGCCGTCTATCTTGAAGCTCTTCGGGTTCGCGCCGGTGGCAACGATGATCGCGTCGGCGCCGAGCTTCTCGACATCGGCGGCGGTGATCTCGGTGTTCAGGTGAACTTTCACGCCGGCCTTCTCGACGGTGTGCGCGTACCAGGCGAGCAGACGATGGTCGCCGGTCTTGAAGTCAGGCACAGCCGCAAGGTTGAAGAGGCCGCCGAGCTTGTCGGCCTTCTCGTAGAGGTCGACCTCGTGGCCGCGCTGAGCCGCGATGATGGCCGCCTCGCAGCCGCCGGGGCCGCCGCCGATGACGACGACGTGCTTTTTGACCGGAGCTGGGGTGACGGGGTCGCTCTTCTCATAGAAGCACTCGGGGTTGACCGCGCAGGTGACGAGTCCGCCGTTGAAGACACGCGCCATGCAGCCGTTCTGGCAGCCGATGCAGGGACGGATGTCCTCATCCGCGCCGGCGTGAGCCTTGTTCGCCCACTCAGCATCGGCGAGTGAAGCCTTGCCAAGCGCGACGGCGTCTACATAGCCCTCTTCTATGGCCTTTTCGGCCAGCTCGGGGGTGAGGATCTTGCCCGGACAGATGACCGGGATGCTGACGGCCTCCTTGATCTTCTTTGCGTCGTCGAGCCACAGACCCTCCTTCTGATACGTGGGAGGATACAGCCAGTAGAAGCTGTCATAACTGCCGCTCGCGAGCAGGAGCGCGTCCGCTCCAGCGGCCTCAAGCGCCTTGGCAAGCTCGATGCTGACGTCTATGTCGCGTCCCACCTCCTTGTAGTCCTCTCCTGGCAGCGGAGAGACGCCGACAGCCTTCATGTAGTGGCGCACACACAGGCGCACCATGACTGGGTAATCCTTGCCGAAACGCTCCTTGAGTCCCTTGATGACGTCCGTGGCGATGCGGAACTGTCCGCCCTGGGCGAAACCAAACTCGTCGTCGCGCTGGTTAAAGAGCGGGGTTGCGAACTGGTCGGTGAAATAACCGCCATAGGGGCCGCCCACGCATATGCCGTCGGCTCCGGCCATTACGGCGGCGGAAGCTGAATCCAGCTGCGCGTTGATGAGACCATAGCACTCCTCAGTCGTGAGCGCGCGGCACATCACGCTCGGGTCCCAGCGGCTGGGCACCGCGGACGGTGCCACCGGATGCCCGCCCATCACTGGCGCGAGCGTTTCCAGGAAGGCAACGCGGCCGAACGGCGCGCCGACCTCGACGAAGAGCTTGCAGTCATATGCGTTGAGCTTTTCAACGGCCTTGCTTATGGACGTGTTGAACGCTTGGGGGTTGTCCATGGCGTTGAGCGCGGCAGTGGTCACTTCCGCTCCTCCGGCGGAGGCATATCCGCCGGTGACGATGAGGCCGAAGCCTCCCTTGGCGCGCGCTTCGTAGTAGTCGATGACCTCGTCTGTCATGTTTCCGGTGGAGTCCATGCGCCCGCCGAGGTGCATGGGGCTCATCGTAATACGGTTCTTGATAGTGAGTTTGCCTATCTTATAGGGCTTGAACAGTTCGGGATACTTGAGTGCCATTTTGCTTTCCCCTCACTTCTTGCAGATCTCAGGGCGCTTTGCTCCGACGCGCTCGAAGTAGCTGTCGGGGATGTCCTTCGGGTCCTTGTAGACGTAGAACACGCAGGAGCAGGGGCCGACCTGCTCGGGGTACTCCTGCTGGTACATGTACGGGATGCCCAGCTCGCCGCAGACTATCTCGGCTATGGGGGCGTGGGTGCAGTAGACGGGGAAGTTCTTGCCCCCGGCGGTTATGGCGTGGGGCTCATCGCACAGGCCGCAGCCGGGCTTGCACATGCCCATCTCCCAGAGCTTCTGCCCCGCTCCGCACGGCTCCATGACGAACCAGAGCTTCTCGTCATCCTCGCCCAGGATCTTCATGCGGCAGTCGTGGAACATACGCGGCGCATTTATGGCTATCATCGCGCGCTCCTTGAACGGCTTGTCCCAGAACCCCTGCATGAAGGGACTGTTGGAGTTGTAGAAATAGTCGTGCATATACTCCAGGTATTTGTCCGCGCCTACTTCCTTGTAGAGCGCGCTCTCAGCGGCGTTGGCCTGAAGCAGATAGCCGTCGTGCACGCCCTTGAACATACCGACGTACTGGTCAAAGGCCTCCAGAGCCTCCTTGCTTCCGGTGGCAGCGATCTTCTCGCGGGCGACTTCGCTGGGTGCCTTCTCGAGCTCCGCAATTTCTTCCGGCGTGAGAGTTGTGACTTTAGCCATGATAATACCTTCCTTTTCTATGTATTTCATCCGCGCATGCGGAATGCTTGACAAAGATATATGGCTGTTGTACTATAAATTACACATGTATCATAGCTGCGCCTTCAAAGATTGTCAATTTACAGTCAATCAACTTCTGGTAATTAATTTACATTCTGGCAGAAACTGTCCTGTATTTTCCGGAGGTATACATGAAGAACGAGAACGACCTCAGGGTCATAAAGACGAGGAAGAACATAATAGACAGCTTTCTGGCTCTGCTGGCGAAGAAGCCGCTTGAGGAGATAAGCGTGACGGAGATATGTGCCGGGGCAAATTGCAGCCGGAACACTTTCTATCTGCACTACCCTTACAAGGAGGCACTGTACGACTCACTGATGAACGAGCTTATAGACAGGATTAAGCAGGCCTTCCTGCCGAGTGAGCCGCTCCCGGGCGAGAGCTTTGAGCAGTTCGCCCTGCGCATAACCAGGATTATGGGCGCGGCCGCCCTTTCTGCCAAGGACAGCCTGAAGCCTATACTCGCCGGAGACCACAACAACCTCTTTTTCCGCAAGCTGCTGGACGTGCTCAGGGAGACTCTGCTTATCAGTACGGAGCAGCAGTGGAATATCAAGGTCGCCGACGACGGCAAATACCGCCTTATATGCTGGTACTGCGCCAGCGCGATGGTCGGGTTCCTCATGGGCTGTTACTACGACGTGGACATCCCCGACGAAGAGGCGCTCGACATACTCTGCGCAATGCACAGCCGGCCGTTCACCTACGGCTGGGAGTATATTTCAGGATGAAGCGCGGTCAAAGCAAGAATAAAGCGCAAAAAAGCCATAGGTCCGAACAGACCTATGGCTTTTGTCCTCCTTGGACGCCGCGCTCGCCGTGCCGCAGGCACACCCGCGTCCGCCTATCCCAGCACGGTCTGGGCCCACGGCAAGCCGTCCGGGGCCGCGCCGCTGTCCAGCCAGGTAACGTCCGTAACGCCGGTACATTCTTCCAGCCTGGCCTTGTACTTCAGCGCCTCTGGAACCGTAACGTCCCTGACCATGACGCGGGCGTTCGGTATCCCGCCTTCAAATTCGGACTCCATGAGCTCGAGCGAGACCGTGGAAGCCGTGTCCTCCGGGAGATAGTCGGTCATGTCATAGTTGACGCTCACCATCCCCTGGAGGATTGCTCCGGCCGCCGCCAGCAGGAGAAAGGTGACGATGATCTTTTTGGGGTTGTTTACAATCGTCTGATAGATTTTCCGCATACAGTTTTACTCCGTTTTCTGCTCTGCGAGGTCTGCGGCCGCTTTGCCGGACACTTCAAACGTCTCCTGCTCCCCGGTCAGTGTCAGGCTGAGAGCTTCTTCCGTTATCCGGCCCGCTGCGGTGTAGGGGACAGTGCGCATAAGCGTGACTATGCTGCCTTTGATTTCGCAGCTGCCGTCGCTGTGAATGCTGCCGTGGAAGCGGTTGCCTCTGTTCAGGACATTAAGGCAGCCGCTCAGGCGCTCTCCGTCTGCCACAACGGTCACAGTTCCGTATCTTGCCCCGATAGGAGTCTGCATGGCGATGCTGTATTGACGGCTCCACATGTTTTCTACGCTCCTTTCTTCACTGCATCTTACGAATCAGCGTTACCAGCGCTGCGGCGGTCCGTTTGATTCCCAGCGTGGAGCTGTTGACGCAGAGGTCATATGTGTGCGGCCTGCCCCAGCTTCCGCCTGCGTAGCAGCCGTAGTAGTTTTTCCTCTGTTTATCCATTTTGCGAACCAGCGCCGTCGCGCTTTTTTCATCCATGCCCGTAAGCACCATCTTTCGGCTCACCCTTTTTCAAAGGGAGCCGTTATGAAAATGATCAGCCGCTTCATACCGGCGCGTGCCAGCACATAGTCTGCGTACCGGCCTACAAATACGCAGTCGCCGTCCTGAGCCGCGTCAAGTATGACTGCGCTCTGTATACTGAACATAGCCTCATTCGCTGAAATACCTCTCAAATTGTGGTCGTCGGCATCATATACAAGGCTGTGCAGCCATGCGTTCTCACGCCTCTCGTCGGCCCGCTCCAGGGCTTCGGGAGCGATGCTGCTGCGGCTTGCGGCTTCCGTCACAAGCTCGCGGTCGTAAAATGCGTATCCGAGCGCCTCGGACACCAGGCGCCCTATCTCGTGCCCGCCGCTGCCAAACTCACGCGCGATGCAAATAAGCAAAACAATCAACCTTCCCGTGTGTTTATTGCCTTCCCTATCTTAGCGGAAAAAGGATGGAATCCAATGGCCAGTTTTGCCGCGCAAGGGCAACATGGGACAGCCGGGGCATATTTGCCCGGCAACTTACAGGACAGTTGTGGAGAATTTGTCCCTTGTGACGCAGACCGGACAACCGTATAATAAATCCAGTAATTCCGAAGGAGCATATGCGTATGACAAACGGGGAGATTTCGCTCAAAACCAAGCAGAGGTTTGCCGAGGCGCTCAAACACTCTATGGAGAGAAAGCCGCTGTCCAAGATTTCGGTGACTGAGCTTGCAGACGCCTGCTATGTAAATAGAAAGACGTTTTACTATCACTTTCAGGACATCTACGACCTGCTGAAATGGACGCTGGAGCAGGAAGCCATAGAGGTGGTCAAGAACTTTGACCTGGTCGTAAACACCGAGGAAGCCCTGCGTTTTGTCATGGACTATGTGGACAAGAACAAGCACATCATAAACGGGGCCTTTGACTCTATGGGATATGAGGAGATAAAACGTTTCTTTTACAATGACCTCTTCTCCGTCATATACGGCGCAATCGAGCAGGGCGAGCGTGAATTGAACGTGCGTGTGGAGCCGCAGTTCAAGAACTTCATGGCTTCCTTTTATACAGAAGCGTCGGCCGGCCTGCTGATTGATTGGACGAAGAAACGCATGACGCAAAACAGGGAGGTGGTTCTGAGAGACCTGCTGGCAATATTCAAGATTTCAATCCCCGCCGTGCTCAACGGTATGAAGGTCAAAGAGCTAAAGTAAAAATCCCGTCAGCAACTCGCCCGCGCGAGCCAGAAGATACAGTAAGACCGGGGTGCGTTCCGATTTGGAGCGCACTCCGGTCGATTATTATGAGAGCCGTCTGCGGGACAGCCGGCGGCAGGCGTGTTATATTCATGCACAATGGCAGCCGCCGGGCGAATAATGATGCATAAATACACGAGAATATTGCATATTATCAGCATCTCGCACATAGCGCGGCGGAGACGGAATGCTAAATTGTCAGGGCCTACAAATGTGAAATTTGCTATTGCATAATTATTCAATATAAGTTATAATCAACGCATAAACCACGAACACACTGTATATTGGAGGCTTTACAATGAATAAATCGGACATCAAGAAAGTCGTTCTCGCGTACTCCGGCGGCCTGGATACTTCTATCATCATCCCCTGGCTCAAGGAGAACTACAACAACTGCGAGGTCATCGCCGTCTCCGGCAACGTCGGCCAGGCCGACGAGCTGGAGGGCCTGGAGGAGAAGGCGCTCAAGACCGGCGCGAGCAAGCTCTACGTCGAGGACATCACCGACGAGTTTGTGGACGACTTCGTCATCCCGGCAATGAAGGCCGGCGCGAAGTACGAGGACTACCTGCTCGGCACCTCCCTGGCGAGACCGCCGATAGCCAAGCGCCTGGCCGAGATAGCCCTCAAGGAGGGCGCGGACGCCATCTGCCACGGCTGCACCGGCAAGGGCAACGACCAGGTCAGGTTCGAGCTGACGCTCAAGCACTTCGTCCCGGATATGCCCATCATCGCCCCCTGGCGTGAGTGGGACATCAAGTCTAGGGAAGAGGAGATAGCCTACGCCGAGGCGCACAACGTGCCGCTGAAGATAAACCGCGAGACTAACTACTCCAAGGACAAGAACCTCTGGCACCTGAGCCACGAGGGCCTCGACCTCGAGGACGCGGGCAACGAGCCGACCTACGAGAAGAAGGGCTTCCTCGAGATGGGCGTCTCGCCCATGGACGCGCCGGACGTGCCGACCTATATCACTCTCGACTTTGAGGCCGGTGTCCCCGTCGCGCTCGACGGCGAGAAGATGAGCGCGAAGGACATCATCCTCAAGCTCAACGAGCTGGGCGGCGCCAACGGCATCGGCCTGCTCGACATCGTTGAAAACAGGCTTGTCGGCATGAAGTGCCGCGGCGTGTACGAGACACCGGGCGGCACCATCCTATACGCCGCGCACGAGTACCTCGAGACGCTCTGCCTCGACAAGATGACCCTGCACAAGAAGCAGGAGCTGGCCATCACCTACGGCGAGCTGGTCTACAACGGCCAGTGGTACACCCCGCTGCGCGAGGCGCTGGCGGCCTTCGTCGACAAGACGCAGGAGCACGTCACCGGCACCGTGAAGCTCAAGCTCTACAAGGGCAACATCATCAAGGCCGGCGCCTGGAGCGACTGGAGCCTCTACAGCGAGGAAATCGCCACCTTCGGCGAGGACCACGTCTACAACCAGGCCGACAGCAAGGGCTTCATCAACCTCTACGGTCTGCCGATAAAGGTTCAGGCCCAGGTGGACGCGAAGAACGCCAAAAAGTAAAATATATCGACACCGGGGCGGGGTCACCCGCCCCATTTTCGATTAAGGCTATAGGAGTGGGAGCATGGAGAAAATCTGGGCAGGCAGGAGCGCGGGCGCGCTCGACAAATACGCGGACGAGCTCAACTCGAGCATAGGCGTAGACAAGCGCATGTACAAACAGGACATCGCCGGAAGCATTGCCCACGCGGGTATGCTGGCCAAGTGCGGCATAATCTCGGTAGAGGAGGGCGCTCAGCTCATCGAGGGCCTGGGCGGCATACTGGACGACCTCAACTCCGGCGCACTGCAAATAGACAGCGCCGCCGAGGACATACACTCTTTCGTAGAGGCCGAGCTGACTGCCCGCCTGGGAGACGTGGGCAAGAAGCTGCACACCGCGCGCAGCCGCAACGACCAGGTGGCGTTGGATACGCGGCTCTACCTGCGCGACGAGTGCAATGAGACCGTGGAGCTCATCAAGGACGTCATAAGCGCGCTCTGCCATGTGGCGGAGGCCAATCAGGACACGATAATGCCCGGCTACACGCACCTGCAGCGCGCTCAGCCCGTGACCTTTGCGCACCACCTGCTGGCCTACGGCATGATGCTTGCGCGGGACATCTCACGAATCCGCGACGCGGCGGAGCGCATGAACGTCTCTCCGCTCGGCGCGGCGGCGCTCGCGGGCACGACGCACCCAATCGACCGCGCCATGACGGCCAGGGAGCTTGGCTTCTACGCCTACAGCCTCAACAGTATGGACGCGGTTTCAGACCGCGACTACTGCGTGGAGCTCTGCGCGGACCTGTCCATACTGATGATGCACCTCTCGCGCCTGAGCGAGGAGCTCATTCTCTGGTCGAGCTGGGAGTTCAAGTTTATAGAGCTCTCCGACCAGTTCACGACCGGCTCGAGCATCATGCCGCAGAAGAAGAATTCCGACATGGCCGAGCTCGTGCGCGGCAAGACCGGCAGGGTCTACGGCGACCTCAACACGCTGCTCGTCATGCTCAAGGGGCTGCCTCTCGCGTACAACAAGGATATGCAGGAGGACAAGGAAGCTATCTTCGACGCCTTCGACACCGCCAGGCTATGCCTCACCGTGTACGCGCCGATGATAGCCACGATGAAGGTCAACGCGGAAAACATGCTCGCCGCCGCCAGGGGCGGGTTCATCAACGCCACGGATTTGGCCGACTATCTCGCCAAAAAGGGTGTACCCTTCCGCACGGCCTACAAGCTCACGGGGCAAATTGTCGCCGCATGCGCGAAAAGCGGCAAGTCGCTTGAGGACTTGACGCTCGATGAGTACAAGGCCTACTCCGACGTGTTTGACGCAGACCTGTACGACGATATCTCCCTCGCCGCGTGCGTTGCCAAGCGCACGAGCGCGGGCGGAGCGGCCCCGGCAAACATTCCCGCACAGCTCCAATATCTGAGAGGTGTTATAGATGACTAAGGTGTTCATAGACGGCAGCGCCGGCACGGCCGGGCTGCGCATACGCTCGCGGCTCGAGGGCCGCGCGGACCTGGACGTGACCGTCCTCGAGGGCGAGGCGCGCAAGGACACGGAAAAGCGGCGCGAGATGCTAAACTCCTGCGACCTCGCCGTGCTCTGCCTGCCCGACGCGGCCAGCCGCGAGAGCGTGGCGATGATAGAAAACCCCGACGTGCGCGTCGTCGACACCTCGACGGCCCACCGCGTCGCCCCCGGCTGGGCCTACGGCTTCCCGGAGCTGAACGCGGCGAGGCGCGAGGCAATAATAACGGGCAAGCGGGTGGCCTCGCCCGGCTGCCACGCGGGCGGCTTCATAGTCCTTGTGCAGCCGCTCATCGAGGCGGGCATACTCCCGGCGGACGCGCTGCTCACATGCCACTCGCTGACCGGCTACTCCGGCGGAGGAAAGGGCATGATAGCCGAATACGAGGCTGCGGAGCGCTCACCGGCGCTCTCGTCGCCGCGCGAGTACGGCATAGCGCAGGTACACAAGCACCTGCCCGAAATGGCGGGCATTTCGGGGCTGGAAAACTACCCGGTGTTCTGCCCCATTGTAGCCGACTTCTACAGCGGCATGCTGGTCACGGTACCGCTTTTCGGCGCGCAGCTCAACGCGGGATACACGCTCGCCGACGTGCGCGAGTGCTACAAGACCAAGTTCACCGGGCCGGTGGTCAGGTACGTGGACGCGATGGACGAGGCGGGCTTCATCGCCTCGAACACCCTGACGGGCACGGATGCAATGCAGGTCACGGCCTGCGGGAACGACGAGCGCATGATATTGCTCTCGCGCTTCGACAACCTCGGCAAGGGCGCCTCCGGCGCCGCCGTGCAGTGCATAAACCTAATGCTGGGCGCCGACGAGACCACGGGACTGGTTTTGGCGTAGAAACTGTGCGCCGAGCTATATTTTGGCGGAGAGAAGAGAAAAAAGGAGAAGCAAAATGGTTGAATATATATCTGGGGGCGTCTGCGCCCCAATGGGATACAAGGCCGCAGGAGTACACTGCGGCGTGAGAAAGAACCGCTCCAAGCGCGACCTCGCGCTAATATACTCGGAGAAGCCCGCGAGCGCGGCGGCGGTGTACACGACCAACCTGGTCAAGGGCGCGCCGCTCACGGTCACGAAGAAGCACCTCGCGGACGGCAAGGCTCAGGCGATAATCTGCAACAGCGGCAACGCCAACACCTGCAACGCCAACGGCGAGTACATCGCTGAGACCACGAGCGAGCTGCTGGGAGCCGAGCTGGGCATCCCTGCCGCAGACGTCATTGTCGCTTCGACGGGCGTCATCGGTCAGGCGATGACGATGGAGCCCTTCGAGCGCGGCATCCCCGAAGTGGTAAAGGCGCTTGGCGAGGACAGCGCTCCGGCCGCCGAGGCAATAATGACCACGGACACCCATGCCAAGGAGATAGCGCTGAAGTTCAAGGTGGGCGGAGTGGAGTGCCGCATGGGAGGCATGGCCAAGGGCAGCGGCATGATTCATCCTAACATGGCGACTATGCTCGGCTTCATCACCTGCGACTGTGCCATAGCGCCGGATATGCTCTCAAAGGCCCTCAGCGAGGACGTGCAGAGCAGCTTCAATATGGTCACGGTCGACGGGGACACCTCGACGAACGACATGGTGGCTGTGATGTGCAACGGCATGGCGGGCAACGCGGAGATAACCGCGCCCGGCGAGGCCTACGACGCCTTCTGCGAGGCGCTGCACACCGTAACCGTCTACCTGAGCCGCCAGATTGCCGGCGACGGCGAGGGCGCTACCAAGCTGCTCGACTGCGTAGTCACGGGCGCCAAGACACTCTCCGACGCCCGCACGGTGGCGAGAGCGGTCGTCAGCTCATCGCTCCTGAAGGCCGCGATGTTCGGCGCGGACGCGAACTGGGGACGCGTGCTCTGCGCGGTGGGTTACTCCGGCGCGGACGTGGATATCTCAAAGGTGGGCGTGAGCTTCAAGAGCGAGGCGGGCGAAGTGCATGTCTGTGAGTTCGGATCGGGCGTGGAGTTCTCAGAAGAGCTGGCCAAGAGCGTGCTCAGCGCCAAGGAGATATATATCCTTGTCACGCTAGGCGACGGAGCGGCGAGCGCCGAGGCCTGGGGATGCGACCTCACCTACGAGTATGTGAAGATAAACGGCGACTACAGGACTTGAATGGGGGAAATAAGATGGACGCTATTATCGACAGGAACGCCAGGGCGCAGGTGCTTGTTCAGGCCCTGCCCTATATACAGAAGTATTGGAACCGCGTCGTCGTCATAAAGTACGGCGGCCACGCCATGGAAAACGAGGAGCTCAAGGCCAAGGTAATGGAGGACATAGTGCTCCTGCAGCTCGTCGGCGTGCGCGTGGTGCTTGTCCACGGCGGCGGGCCGGACATAAACGACACTCTGAAGAAGATGGGCATTGTCAGCGAGTTTGTCGACGGCCTGCGCGTCACAGACAAGGCCACGGCCGAGGTCGTACAGATGGTGCTGGCTGGCAAGGTGGGCAAGAGCCTGGTAAATCTCATCGAGGCCACGGGCGGCAAGGCCATGGGCATCTGCGGCATAGACGGCCGCATGGTCGAGGCAAAAAAGCGCAGCGAGGCGCTGGGCTACGTCGGACAGATAACCCACGTCAACACCCAGCCCATCACTGACTTGCTGGAAAAGGGCTATATCCCCGTCGTGAGCAGCGTGGGCTGCGACGAGGAGGGCAACGTGTACAACATAAACGCCGACACAATGGCGGCGCAGATTTCCGGAGCGATGGGGGCCGAGTGCCTTATATCCATGACCGACGTGCCGGGCATAATGCTCGACCCCGCGGATCAGGCCAGCCTCGTCCATGTCGCGGATATCAACGACGCCACGGACCTCTTCCGCCAGGGCGTGATAAAGGGCGGCATGATACCCAAGGTTGAAAGCTGCATAGAAGCTCTGCTCTGCGGCGTACACAAGGTGTTTATACTCGACGGCCGCGTCCCGCACTCGATACTGCTCGAGATGCTTACGGACGAGGGCAGCGGAACCATGATGGTGGGGGAGAAATGATGAACACTAAGGAGCTTGACAGCAAATATATCGCAAACACCTACGCCCGCTTCCCGATAGTACTGGAGCGCGGCAAGGGCTCTCTCGTCTGGGACAGCGAAGGCAGGGAGTATATAGACATGGGCAGCGGCATAGCCGTCAACGCCTTCGGCCTCGCCGACGGGCAGTGGATGGCCGCCGTCACTGAGCAGCTCGGCAGGCTGCAGCACAGCTCCAACCTCTATTACACCGTTCCGGACGCCCTGCTCGCCGAGCAGCTGTGTGAGCGCACGGGCATGAAAAAGGTGTTTTTCGGCAATTCCGGCGCCGAGGCCAACGAGTGCGCCATCAAATGTGCCCGCAAATACGCCGCGGACAAGTACGGCGCGGATAAGCGCTACAAGATAGTGACGCTCGCCAACAGCTTCCACGGCCGCACTGTGACTACCCTGGCGGCAACGGGCCAGGACGAGTACCACCAGGACTTCCAGCCGCTCACGCCGGGTTTCCTGTACGCTCCGGCAAACGACTGCGAGGCGCTGAAGGCCCTGGTAGAAGGCGACGACGCCATCGCGGCCATCATGTTTGAGCTTGTACAGGGCGAGGGCGGAGTGCTGCCGCTGACTCAGGAGTTCGTGCAGTGCATCGCGGATATCTGCAGGGCTAAGGATATACTCATGGTCTGCGACGAGGTGCAGACCGGCAACGGGCGCACGGGCACGCTCTACGCCTGGATGCAGTACGGCATAGTGCCGGACATCATGACCACAGCCAAGGGTCTGGGCGGGGGACTGCCCATCGGCGCCTGCCTCATGGGCGAAAAGTGCGAAAATACGCTTACGCCGGGCAGCCACGGTTCCACATTCGGCGGCAACCCCGCCGTCTGCGCCGGGGCGCTGAATATCCTCTCGCGCATTGACGACAGCCTGCTGGCGGAGGTCAAGGCCAAGAGCGAGTACATCGTGAACGCGCTCACAGGCGCGAAAGGCGTTGAGAGCGTAGCGGGCCTGGGACTGATGCTCGGCATAAAGACCGTAAAGCCTTTGAACGACGTCGTCACGGCTTGCCGCGAAAACGGTGTGCTTGTGCTCACAGCGCACGGCAAGCTGCGCCTGCTGCCCGCGCTGAACATACCGATGGAGCTGGTGGAGAAGGCCGTCGCGGTAATTAAGGCCGCCTGCGCATAAGGAAAGGAGAGCACAATGAACCTCAAAGGACGCGACTTCCTCAAGCTGCTGGACTACAGCAGCGATGAGATAACCTACCTCATAGACCTGGCCGCCGAGCTCAAGGCCAAGAAAAAGGCCGGTGTTCCGCACAAGCTCTGCGAAGGCAAGAGCGTGGCCCTCATATTTGAAAAGACCTCTACCCGCACGCGCTGCTCTTTCGAGGTCGCGGCGCACGATTTGGGCATGCACGCCGTGTATCTCGACCCATCCGGCTCTCAGATAGGGAAGAAGGAATCCATTGCGGACACCGCCCGCGTGCTCTCCCGCATGTTCGACGGCATCGAGTACAGAGGTTTCGGACAGAGCATTGTTGAGGAGCTGGCAGAGTACGCCTCCGTCCCCGTCTGGAACGGCCTCACGGATGAATTCCACCCAACGCAGATACTCGCCGACATGCTAACAATGCGGGAGCATCTGGGAGAACTCAAGGGCAAGAAGCTGGTATACATGGGCGACGCGCGCTTCAACATGGGCAACAGCCTCATGATAGGCTGCGCTAAACTGGGCGTGAACTTTGCCGCCTGCGCCCCTGTCGAGTTTTTCCCGAGCGAGGAGCTGCAGGACGCCGCGCAGGAGATTGCCGCCGAGAGCGGCGCGGTGCTCGAGTTCTGGACAGAGCCGGAGATGGCCCTCAAGGACGCCGACGCAGTGTACACCGACATCTGGGTGTCGATGGGCGAGAGTCCCGACGCCTGGGGCGAGCGCATTAACGCCCTGCTGCCATATCAGGTTAATGCAAAGGCCATGAGTTTGGCCAAGCCCGGGGCCATCTTCATGCATTGCCTGCCCGCTTTCCACGACCTCAAGACCAAGATAGGCAAGGAGGTCGGCGAAAAGTACGGCCTGGATGCGCTGGAAGTCACGGACGAGGTGTTTGAAGGGCCGCAGTCCGTGGTGTTCGACGAGGCTGAGAACCGCATGCACACCATAAAGGCTGTCATGGCTGCTACGCTCAGCGACGAGCTGTGAAATCAGAATAAATAGCAAAAGCGCCGCAGTATGCGGCGCTTTTTGCGTTCCTACGCTTCCATTTGCCGGCCCAGGAAACCGGCTACGGTCTCGGCCAATTTGTACTCGACTTCGGAGGCCGGAGGGCTGTTCTTGGGCTGGGCAAAGATTATGCAGCCCATCAGGTCCCCCTCGCTCACAACCGGGGCGGCAACGGCGACGGAGTACGGCCCGTCGTTCTCAGTGATGGGCAGCTCAGGCGTGCCATTCTGGTGGCGGTAGACCCGGCGCGCCTCCATGAGCTGCTCCAGCTCCGGGCTGACCCGCTTGCTCAGCAGCTCGCGCTTACCTCCGCCCGCTACGGCTATCACGGAGTCCCTGTCGCAGACCGCTGCCAGCGCGTCGGTGGAGCGGTGCAGTGAGTCGCATATCTGCGCTGCAAAGTCGGAGAGCTCGCCGATAGGCGAGTACTTTTTGAATATTACCTCCCCGTCCTTGTCCGTGAATATCTCCAGCGGGTCGCCGTCACTGACAATATTGGCGCGGAGAACCTTATCCGCGTGGTGTGTCGCGCTCTGGACTACGCTCACCAGCTCCGCGCCTCTGCTGCCGGAAGCGCCGCCCTCGCCGCCGCTATTGTCCTCGTTTTCGAGCGGGTATTCGCCCTTGCGCAGGAGCGTGTCGATGTCGGCCTTGAGCCTTATCTCGACGTGGTCTTCGTAGACGTAGATGCGCTCGATAATAAGCTCCAAGTCCTGTTTCTCAAGGTGCGGCTTGGTGAGGATGTCGTCGAAGACCTCCATCGCGGTTTTGGCGGCGCGGTTGGCGCGGATTATGGTGTTGCGCTTGTCCGTGACGTGCTCGAGCTGGTTTTGCAGTCCCTCTATGCGGCGCATGAGGTCGGCCTCCAGCTCGTCATACGTCTCTTCGAGCACGGCCTCGTTTTCTGGGTGGCGCATGATGTCGCGCACGCGCTGCCGCTTTGTGGCTTTCAGCTCCTCCTGCGCGTCGAGCAGCACGTCCTCTATGTTCGCCGCGCTGCGCTCCGTCTCTGCCACGTCCTCCGGCTCGCGCGCGAGCTCCTCGTTGAGTTTGGCGAGCATATCCGCGGAGTTGTCCCGCACCTTTTTGACGTAGAGCTTGACCAGCTCGTCGAGCTTGTCCACGCGGATGTGGTGTGTAGTGCAGCCCGCCGTGCCGCGCCGGTGATAGGTGCCGCAGGTGTAGGCGGGCTTCAAATCGCGCCGGCCCAGCGCGAACATCGGCGCGCCGCAGTCGCCGCACTCGAGAAAGCCCGAGTAGACGTTGTCGTTTATCTTAACGCCGCGGTAGTTGTACTTCGCGCGCTTTTCGCGCAGCGCGCGCACGGTGGCGAAGGTGCGGTAGTCGATGATGGGCTGGTGGTGGTTTTCAATCACTATCTGCTCGACCTCGTCGCGCTTCACGTCGCGCCCGTTTATCTTGGCGCGCTGGTACTTGCCCTGGCGCAGAGTGCCGATGTAGAAGTCGTTGTCCAGTATGCCCTGCACGGTGACGATGCTCCATGCGTTTTTGACGCTGCGGCGGTAGTCTTCGCCCTCGCCCACCTTGCGCTCGCGCTCCGACATCCGGGGCGTGGGGACGCCCTCGTCGGTGAGGGCGTTCGCTATGCGCTTGTAGCCCCAGCCGTCGATGTAGAGCCGGTAAATGCGGCGTATCACGTCGGCCTCAACGGGTACGACCTCGAACTGCTGCTGCTTGTTGACAATGTAGCCGTATGGCGCGGCGCAAATCCACTTGCCATCCTCCTGCCGGCGGCGTATGACGGACTTCACCTTGCGGCTCGTGTCCGTGACCGGCATTTCGTTTAAGAGGAACTGAAACTGTATCTTGAGCCAGTCGTCGTCATTGGGAAAGTCTATGTTGTCGCCTATCGAGATTATCCGCACGCCCGCGTCGCGCAGGTCCTCAAGCTCCACCAGCCCGCGGCTGTTGCGCCGCGAGAAGCGGGAGAAGTCCTTGACCACGAGTATGTCCAGCCGGTGCGCCACCAGCTCGCGCCGCATGGCCTGATACCCCTCGCGCTGCTCAAACGTGTAGCCCGAGCGGTCGCGGTCCTCATAGAACACCAACTCCGACCCCGGAAACTTGCGCGCGACGAAGTCCGAGATGATGGCCTTCTGGTTCTCTATAGAAGTGTTGTCCCGGTCAAGCTCCTCATCAACCGATATGCGCGCGTAACCCGCGATACGTGGAGGGGTGGTGTTGGGCATGGGGACGCCTCCTTTTGCAATGATGTTATTGTGTGATAAGTTTATTATTGATGTTATTGTAACATGGGGGGAAATGCGTTGGCAAGGGGAATATTAGTTGAGATAGAATTATTGCTGAGCAGATTTTGTCAATTCATAGCACAAACTGACGAAAAATTAAAGTTTATGCTATTGATAATATAAACTTGATAAAAAAATAAGTTTGTGCTATGATTTGCATGACGGGAGGTGGCGGCATGATCGATACGCACGAACTCAAGAGGCGTAATTTATACCTCGATAAACTGAAAGCGTTTCAGGATACGGAGCCGGTGAAAGTTATCACCGGCATAAGGCGCTGCGGGAAATCCAGCCTGCTCAAGCTCATGGTGGAGCATTTGAAGCAGAGCGGCATTACTCCGGAGCAGATTGTCGAAATGAATTTCGAGTCCCACGATTTTATGACGATGACTGCCGGGGATTTCTACAGCTATGTCAAAGAGCGCGTGATACCGGGAAAGCGGATGTATCTCTTTTTCGATGAGCTGCAGCGCATTGACGGCTGGGAGAACACGGTCAACTCTTTCCGCGTGGACTTCAACTGCGACATCTATATTACCGGCTCGAACGCCTACCTTCTGTCCTCGGAGTATTCGACCTATCTCTCCGGAAGGTGCGTGGAGATTAAAATGCTCCCCCTCTCGTTCAGCGAGTTTTTATACTTCAACGGCTTTGAAGTGAGGGAGAGCGAGAGCAAGCTCGGCGGGACAAGGCTTCAAGTCTATGATAAAGACGGCGAGCGCTATGAGCTCAGGGAGGTCTTTGACTCCTATATGCGTTTCGGCGGTATGCCGGGCCTTTCCGACGTCGGGCTTGATTGGGAAAGAGCGGCGGCGCTGCTCGACGGCATATACTCCACCGTCGTAGTCCGCGACATTCTCGAGCGCGAGAAGCGCCGGGGGCAGAGACGCATAACCGACTCTGTCCTGCTCCGCAAAATAATACTGTTCCTCGCGGATAACATCGGCAGCACGGTTTCCACTACTTCAATCGGCAATACTCTGGTGAGCGAGGGACTGTTGGAGGACGAGAAGCGCAAGGGCAAGCCCAGCATAAACACGGTGCAGGCGTATATAGACGCGCTGCTCGAGTCTTACTTCTTCTACGAGATAAAGCGCTTCGACATCAAGGGCAAGGGCTATCTGAAAACTCTCGGCAAATACTACATCGTGGACATCGGACTGAGGAATTATCTACTCGGCTTCCGCAACCGGGACAGCGGTCACGCGCTCGAAAACGTAGTGTACTTTGAGCTGTTGCGCCGCGGTTACGACGTGGCAATCGGGAAAATTGGCGACGCGGAGATTGATTTTATCGCCGCCAAAGCCGACGAAAAACTGTATGTGCAGGTGACGGAATCCATGCTGAGCGAGGATGTGCGCCGCCGTGAACTAGCCCCGCTTCAAAAAATCAAGGATAACTACGAGAAAATCGTCCTGTCTATGGAACCGGGGCTGGACTCGTCGTACGATGGGATAAAATCCATAAATCTGCTCGATTGGCTGATAGGAAAATCATAACTTACGCCCCCGGGGAGCACCGCTCCCCGGGGGCTTTGCATCACCTCTCTATCGCCTTGCCCGTGCTCTTTCGCTGCAGGCGCACGTCGCGCTCAGGTGCAGCCTTGGCGCGCTCAGTTTCGCGCTCGGCGACGCGCAGCTTGTTGTAGCGCAGCAGCTCGTATATGCTCGTGTGCAGGTCGCTGTCGCCGGAATGGTACTCGGCCACGGTGTACTTCTTAGCCTTGTACTCCGCGCGCAGCTCGCGCAGCTTTTCGCGCACGCGCTCGTCATCGCGCTCGGCCTTTGTCAGCCACACTGCCACGATTTTCTGGTTGTCGAACACATCTATTTGCAAGCGCAAATCAGCTCCTTATGGCAATAGTTTCCGCGTCTCGCGCGGGATTTATACCTTCTTCCGGCTTGCAGCCGTCTGATTTGGCTTCTTAAAATTTCGTCGCGGAGTTGAAATCATCCGTACGAGCGTACGAACGTACCGTACGCTTGTACGCTCGTACGCAAGTTTTGAATTCCAACTCACTTTTTTACACCGCCCGTTGCAGCAGCTTGATGCCGATAAAACCGCGCACTCGCCTGCCCCCGGGGAGATATATTTTGTTCGTCTGCTCGATGCCGTAGACCTCCCGGTTTTCAATGAGGTGCATACTCAAACTCCGCGCCGACAGCGGATTGACCGCGTTGTCCTCGCACCAGAGCTTGTACACTGCGTACACGTCGCGGCTGCTGGCCTCGGCGTCGGCTTTGAGGCGTATGTAACCCTCGCTGCGCATGAAATCCACGGCGTTGTTGCTGTCGCTGACGGCTTCGGCCATGTTCTCGCGGGCGCGTTCACTTAGCGTGAAGCGGTAGTCGTTTGAGATAAGCCGCTGCAAGCCTTCGAGGCACCAGAGGAAAATGCCCTCGGCCTCCGCGCACATCTTCTCGGCGATGAAAGGGTCGTCCACGCGATTGGCGTCTTTCGGCTTAGTGATTAGAATAATCTGCCTACGGAAAAATCCCTCGCTGCGGTCGTAGAGCGCCTTGAGCGAGCCGTTGCCGAATCCGAGAAAGCGGACATACAAGTCGCCTTGGTAGCTCTGCTGCCCCTTGCGCTCGAGATCCATTGGCAGCTCGGCTGTCACGATGGCTTTGATGTGATTTGTCTGCGACAGGGCTTCGAGCTTCATGTCGTCGTCGAGCATTACAAGCTCATGTTCGAGGTCTGCGCGGGCGAAGCGTGAGCTTTCAATTTTCGCAATGCTGCCCGTCGCCATATTTGCGCCGAGCAGTGCGCGTAGCACGACCCCAATTCGGCTTTTACCCTCGCCGCCGCGGCCGATCAGCATGAGCATCTTTTGGCCTTTCGTCGTCGGCAGGAAGCAGTAACCCATGAACTCTTGCAGCGTCGGGATGTCCTCGGGATACAGCAGCTCGCCGAGAAAGCGCAGCCAGGTCTCTGGCGCCGCCGCGCCCTCGTTGTAGGCCACCGGCAGCCGGTTGCGGCAGAACTCGCGCTCCGCGCTGAAGCGCCCGTCGAGAAAGAGCGTGCCGTTTGCGACGTGGATGCGGTCACGCTGGATGGGCAGGTCTGGCGCGTAGGCCTCGAGCCGCAGGGCTTCGAGCAGGTTTGCCACGCGCTTCGTAAGCCCGGTCTGGAAGAAGGGCTTGAGCTCCTCGTAGATCTCGCGCCGCAGCGCGTCCTCGTCCGTGACCTGGCCCTCGACGGTGAAGAAAGTGCCGTTCACGCTTTTCATCGGGTGGGTCTTGAGGAATTCCTCGCAGAACTTGACCTCGCTCACGGTCTTGCCGTCGTACCATTCGGGGAACTCAACCATCGCAGGCCTCCATCAAACGCGCGGTCTCCCGCTCGACGCGCCGGGTCTCCGCTCCGCTTGCGCCGGCCTCGAGCAGGTGGTCCGTCCACTCGCCGAGCCTGCAGGCCTCGGCATATTCTTCCCTGAGCTCCTCGCCCATCGTCCTCGGCGCGAGCGCCCGGCGGCAGCGTTCCTGTTCCCGCCTGCAGGTCGCGAGCCCGCGCGGATACACCTGCCCTGAGCCGAAGTCCGCCGCGAGCCGCCGCGCCGCCTCGGTCTTCGAGCAGCCGAGCAGGCCCATCGTGAGGTCCAGCACGTCCCCGTGTGCGCCGCAGCCAAAGCAGTGGAAGTGGTCGTCGTAGAGCTTCAGGCTCGGAGTTTTGTCCGCATGGAACGGACAGCGCATGAAGCCATGCTTCACGGAACCGTAACGCTGCGCCACTTCGATAGGTGAGATTGTGCGTTTGATTTTGTTGTAGTTGATAGCTTTAGTACCTCCTTAGAATATTTGAGAGAAAAAGCCCCTTATATACCGTGACATTTTTCGGCGAAATGAGGAACTTGTATTCTGATAATTCACGAAAAGTTTACTACCTGAACCCTGCCATTACTCAATCCTCCTGTTTCAGAATATGAAAAGAGCGCCTGCCTTGCGGCAAACGCTCACGTCTTCAGGGTAACTCTACCCCTCTAATATACATGGATTGAGAACGGTCAAATTGTTCCTGAGAATTAAAAATTTTTTGAAAAATTTTCAGTCGAGGAATTTCTGGTACTCCTTGGTCACGAAATCCTCGTAGGCCGCGGCTATCTTGGCAATCCGCTTGTGTACAGCGCTGGCAGTCTTGAAGCCCACGGCATCGGCTATCTGCTGTTCGGTGTGGTGCTCCATGCGCAGTCTGAGAATCTCGCGGTCTTGCTCGGATAGCCGCTTTGCAAAGGAGTCAATCTGTCCCTTCGAGAGCACCTTGCGCTCGAACTCTGCTCGCGGGTCGGCGACATTCATAATGTCGCCGCCTTCCTCGACCAGCTCGTCGAGCGAAATGGCCTTGCCGCTGCGGTCGTGGTTCCAGTGCCGCATGAAGTCGTTGCGGACGACGCTGTTTTGTTCTCGTAGTCCTCGACTGTGCGGTTCTCCCAGATGGCGTCAATCATGGGCTGCCAGTTCTCTTCCTCAATGACTTGGTCGGTCATGTTGCCCACGAGGTTACAGAATTGCTGCCATGTGTACCACGGCATTTCCTCGTCAGGGCCAGCGGTGAAAAGCATCTGAAAGGATATGTACTCACGCTCTATCTTGCGTCGGAAGTAGCGAAGTATGTCGTAGGAGAGCTGCCAGAGCGGAAAGTAGCCTGTGTACTGCTCCCGGCTGCCGGGAATTTCGCCATAGTTGCCTTTGGAGTCCTTGACCTAAAAAGCCAGCCACGCTGTCCATGACCAGCAGTCCCAGACAAGCTCGGCGAACATATCCTGCTTGATGATGTCTAGACACGCCTGAGCGCGCAGAGCCTCAAATGGCTTGCGCGGGATTTTGAGCGCCTCGGGCCACTTTTCCACGAGCACGCGAGGCATGAGGTAGAACATGGTGAGCCACGAGAGGTAGGAGTCCTGCGGGATTTCGATGATGCCGGTTGGAGTGACGACTATGAACCCTTTCGGGCCTTTGAGATTTGCCATGTGACTGCTGTCTCCTTGTACCTTTTTGGATGATTGTACCACGAGATTATGAACGTTTCAACGCAGGCTGTCGAACGGCACTTGGAACGTAAAAACAAGTGAGGAAACCCGAAGGGCGCACTTCTATACATGGTTCCCATGTATGTGCGTATAACAGCCCGGATGCCTGAGCATCCGGGCTGTTTTGCGTCGCTGAGGCTCCGGAAAAGTGAGATTGTTTTGTTCAGAATTAGGGGAATAAAAAGGCGGCGTTATTATTTAGTAAAAGTTTAGTAAAATATATTGACTTCATGTCGAGGCCTGTTATAATAGCCATAGAAACGAAATGTAGGGGGGATTTGATGGCAACCATAAAGGATGTTGCTCAAGCGGCGCAGGTTTCGGCGGCGGCGGTTTCCAGGGTGCTCAACAAGGACGAGAACATCTCCGTCAGTCCCGAAGTAAGAGTACGCATTTTTCAGGCTGCGCACGCGCTAGGCTATATCTCTCCGAGGCAGCGCAAGGCAGCTGAGCATAAGACGCACCTTGTTATTGGTGTGGCCGACTGGCGTATCGTGCGACCGGACAGGCAGAATGTCAGGCTTTCGTCTCTGTCATGCCTGGTGCAGATGATGACTGACAAATACGACGTCGCCTTTACCCGCCTGGACTTCGGCCAGCCTCAGAAGGTTGACGGCGTAATAGCGCTGGGTGTGTTCAGCCCCGAAGAGATTGATTTTCTGCGCTCGCTGTCATTTGCCATAGTGTTCGTGAATTCTGACCAACAGAGTTACGAGTTCGACCAGGTGCAAGTAGACTTCAAGCGCGGTCATGAGCAGATTGTTGAATATTTGCTGGACAAAAAGCGCTACAGAAATCTTGGCTATATCGGTGGAATATACGAAGGTTCCAACTGGCGTATCGGCGTGAACCGACTTGAAGGACTTAAGAGCATACTGAAAAGCCGCAACGCTTATGACGAGCGGCTTTTCCACGTCGGCGAGATAAGCCGAGAGAGCGGCTACGCCCTTGCAAAGAGCGCGGCAGAGAATAACACCTTGGCCGAAGCCGTGCTGCTCGGCAGCGACGAGGTCGCTGAGGGTGCGTTTGAGGCATTTCGTGAGCTGGGCATACGCGTGCCTAAGGATACCGCCGTTATAATCTACCACGACATACAGACGCTGGAGAGCACATGGCCCACCGGAACATGCCTTGAGATGTATCCGGACTACGTTTGGGAGAGTGCGCTGGATTTGTTATTCAGCCGTATAAGCCAGAGACGCAGCCAGGCCGTCACCGTGATGGTGCCGCCAAATTTGAAGATAGGCGACACGGCTTAAATATTTATGGTTGCAAGAGGTATGCCTCTTACAATAGATTGCTCAAAGATGTATAATTCAAGGAGGAACGACATGAAAAAGACACTTGTGCTCCTGCTGATTGCAGCACTGTGTGTAGGACTGCTCGCCGGCTGCGGTACAGATACTCCGTCTGCCACTCCCACTGACGACGGCGCAGCCGTCAGCGGCGAACCCGCTGCGAACACAACCATCGACACCCTGCGCGTCGCATTCGTCCCGTCCAGGGAGCCCGAGGAGATAATAACCGCCACCGAGCCGCTCAAGCAGCTGCTCACCGACGAGCTCGCAAAGCTCGGCTATGACGTCAAGGAAGTCGACATCACCGTCGGCACCAGCTATGAGGCTGTCGGCGAGGCGCTCTCCGCAGGTACCGCCGATGTTGGCCTGATCCCCGGCGGCACCTATGTTCTCTACGATGACGGCTGCGATGTTATCCTGACCGCCACCCGCGACGGCCTGTCCATCGACTCCGACAGCGCCAAAGACTGGAATGACAACGCTCCCACAGAGCCCACCACCGAGCAAGTTACCAGCTACCGTGCGCTTATGATTGCAGGCCCCTCCGCGAAGGGTCAGGAACTCGCTGCCAAGATAAACGCCGGTGAGGAGCTCACCTGGGACGATGTCAACAGCGCCAACTGGTCTGTCGCCAACTCCTCTTCCCCCGCGGGCTATATCTACCCGTCCCTCTGGCTGCAGGAGAATTTCGGCAAGAACATAACCGACCTTGACCACGTTGTGCAGTCCGACTCCTATGGCAGCGCCTTTGCCCGCCTTGCCTCCGGTCAGGTCGACATCCTCTGCACCTACGCCGACGCCCGCCGCGACTATGAGGACGAGTGGACTGGTGAGTACGGCATGACCAACAGCATCTGGGACGACACCGCCGTTGTCGGCGTCACTCCTGCCATCTACAACGACACCATCAGCGTCAGCAAGACCTCCCCGATAATGACCGACGACTTCAAGGAGGCGCTGACCCAGGCCTTCATCAACATCGGCAACACCGAGGAGGGCAAGGAAGTCATCGCCATCTACAGCCACAACGGCTATCTGCCCGCCCAGAGCTCCGACTACGACTCTGAGCGCGCGGCCCAGGAGATGATTCAGTCTCTCAACAGCGCCGCCTGAGATAAAACACAACACCATTTTTCTCCGTTTGAGGGAGGAAGGCCTCGGCCCTCCTCCCTCATTTAGAGCGAGAGGGGAAGACATGATAAAATTTGAGAACGTAAGCAAGCGCTATCCAAACGGCTTTGAGGCGCTCAAAAATATAAACCTTACTATAGAGCAGGGCGAGTTTGTGGCCATCATTGGCCTGTCAGGCGCGGGAAAATCCACGCTTATCCGCACAATAAACCGCATGCACGACATCACCGAAGGGACGCTCACCGTCGACGGCACGGACGTCATGACGCTGCACGGCAAGAGTTTGCGCGCTTTTCGCCGGCGCATCGGCATGATATTCCAGTCGTTCAACCTCATCACGCGCACGACGGTTATCAAGAATGTGTTGACGGCCTTTGTACCCGACATGCCCTGGTGGCGCGCGACATTTGGAATCTTCACAAAGGACGAGAAACTCAAAGCCCTCGACTCGCTCGACAAGGTCGGCATACTCGACAAGGCTTTTGTGCGCGCTGACCAGCTCTCCGGAGGTCAGCAGCAGCGCGTGGCGCTTGCCCGCACGCTTGCGCAAAACCCGCAGATAATACTCGCCGACGAGCCGGTCGCCTCGCTGGACCCCGTGACGGCCAAGCAGGTCATGGACGACTTCAAGCGCATAAACCGCGACATGAACATAACCGTGCTCATAAACATCCACCATGTGGAGCTTGCGCTGCAATATGCCAGCCGTGTCGTCGGTATACGCGCGGGCGAGATAGTCTACGACGGAACGGTGGAGAATGTGACGCAGCAGGTGCTCGACTCCATTTACCAGGGCGGCGAGGAGAGTGAGTCATGAAGCTCTATGACAAAGGCTTCCCTCCGAAAACGATAACACTTGCAAACGGCAAGCAGATTAAAAAGCCCCGCTCACGCATGCCGCTTGTCGTGCTGGTTCTGCTGGCGATGACGGTAATCTCCGTGCGCGTCACAGGCTTTAACATGACGGTGCTTGTGACGAGGATACGCGAGTTTTTTGTCATCCTTGACGAGATGATTCCACCGGAGTGGAGTTATATGCCGCAGATTTGGCAGCCGCTCTTTGACACAATTAAGATGTCGCTGCTCGGATCTTTCATAGGTTCCGTACTGGTGGTGCCCTTCGCCATGCTGGCGAGCACGAACATAATCCACAACAAGATTGTTGTCAGCGCTGTGCGGCTGCTGCTGAGCATAATCCGCACTCTGCCAACGCTGGTGTCCGCGCTCATAGCGACCTATGTATTCGGCCTCGGAACTCTCGCGGGTACGACGGCCATAGCCGTTTTCACCTTCGCTTACATCGGCAAGATACTCTACGAGGAGATAGAGACGGTGGATATGGGTCCCTTTGAAGCCATGGAGGCCATGGGTGCGACCAAGACCCGCGCATTCATAAGCGCCATAGTGCCGCAGGTGCTGCCCTCGTACCTCTCCAACTGCCTGTTCTGTTTCGAGGGCAACGTGCGCTACGCCTCCATACTCGGCTACGTCGGCGCAGGCGGGCTCGGTATTATCCTCAACGAGAAGATAGGCTGGCGCGAGTACGCGAGCGTCGGCATGATACTTCTGGCGCTGTTCGTCACGGTGTTCATAATCGAGACGATAAGCCGTGCGGCCAGGAAACGTCTGGTTTGATGGGAGGCGCAGAGTATGAACGAACGCATAGCAAAGGCCTATGAGGCGCGGCCTAAGCGCTGGATATTCGAGCTGGCCGTCGCCTTCGTGGTCATTGCGCTGCTCGTCTGGAGCGGAACGGCCGTGGAGACGGCAGGTACGACGCAGAGCGGCGCAGTAATAGCATGGAATATACTCAAGGGCATCTTTCACCCGGACACGGATTTGCTCTTCAATTTCACGACACAGGGCGTACCGTACCTGCTGCTGGAGACAATATGCATAGCTTTCCTCGGCACGGTCGTGGGCGCGATAATTTCCATCCCTCTGGCCTTCATCTCGGCCTCAAACCTCACCCCGAAGCCCGTGGCTTTCATCGGGCGCATAGCTATCATGGCCATACGCACTGTTCCGGCCTTCGTATATGGACTCATGTTTATCCGCGTGACCGGCCCAGGCGCTTTTGCAGGACTGCTCACCATGTCGCTGTGCTCTGTCGGTATGGTAAGTAAGATGTATATCGAGGCCATTGAGGACTTGGATGTGCACGTGCTCGAGTCACTTGACGCCGCGGGCTGTACCACCTGGCAGAAGATACGTTACGGCATACTGCCGCAGCTCATGCCGAACTTCGCTTCAACGGCCATATACCGCTTTGATATAAACCTACGCGACGCCACGGTGCTGGGTCTCGTGGGCGCGGGCGGCATAGGCGCGCCGCTAATCTTCGCTATGAACGCCTACCGCTGGGAGGAGGCCGGTGCCATTCTGGCCGGACTCATAGTGCTGGTGTTGATAATTGAGTGGATTTCGACCAAGATAAGGGTCAAACTGGCCAGAGGATAAACATGTCGAAGGAATTTACAATTTACTATACCTCGGACACACACGGGCACATTTTTCCCGTCAACTACGCGGCAAATTGCGCTGAAGATGGCGGCCTGCTGAACCTTGCACACAAAGTAAAAAAGGACGGGAACACTCTCGTCCTGGACGGAGGCGACTCGCTGCAAGGCACGCCGCTGACGCAGTACTACCTGGAAAACCGCAGCGTGTGGCCCGTGCACCCGGTCGCGGCGGCTTTCAACGCCATGGGCCTGGACTGCTTTACCCTGGGCAACCACGACTTTAATTTCGGCTATGAGGCGCTCAGAGACTTTATTGACGCCATGAACGCCGAGTGCCTTTGCGCAAACCTCACCGACCTGGGCGGTGAGCTCAGTGTGCGTCCCTGGACGGTCAGAACGCTGGAAAACGGGCTGCGCGTCGGCATAACCGGAGTAGTTACGGACTTCGTGAATGTGTGGGAGCAGCCCTGCAACATGGAGAACCTGAGGATATCCGACGCCTTTACCGCTGCGGCCAGGGCTTACGAGTACCTGAAAGGGCGTTGTGACGTCACGGTCTGTATCTATCACGGAGGCTTCGAGGAGGACCTGAGCACCGGCCGGCTCCTCTCCGACAGTGGTGAGAACGTCGGCTGCAAAATTGCCCGCGAGCTGGGCTATGACATACTGCTCACCGGGCATCAGCATATACAGGTCGAGGGCGTGGAGCTGCACGGCACCTACGCCGTACAGCCGCCTGCAAACGCGCCCGCCTGTGTAAAGCTGGAGGCCAGCGCCGGTGCCGGGCGCGTTCAGTGCTCGTCTGCCATGCTGCAGTCGGGCAATGAGCACAGCGCCGAGCCATATAACACGCTTTGCCCACTGGAAGAGGCGGTGCAGAGCTGGCTCGACAGCCCTGTGGGGCTGCTGACTGAGAGCGTACCTCCGGAGGGAAAGCTGGACGTTGCTCTATACGGCAGCCGCGTGGCCGACCTGTTCAACCTGGTACAGCTCGAAACCACCGGCGCGGACATCTCCTGCACCAGCCTTGGCAACGACCCCATAGGGCTTGCGTCTCCGGTGACTATGCGCGGCATAACCGCGGCCTATCTCTTCGCCAACACGTTGGTGGTGATGGAGGCCAATGAGGAGACCATTCGGTCCGCTCTTGAGCGCTGTGCCTCGTATTTCACTCTGGAAAACGGTACTCCGCGAGTTTCCAACGAGTTCCTGCTGCCAAAGGTGGAACACTATAACTATGATTTCTACGCAGGGATCTCGTATAGCTTCGATCTGAGGAGGCCCGTGGGCAGCCGCGTGATCTCGCTCACGCTGCCAGACGGATCACCCCTCGGAACCAAAAAGTACAGCCTAGTGACGAGCAATTACCGCGCGACTGGTACCGGTGGCTATGGCGCCCTGCGCTGCTGCCGGGTGCTCTGGCGCGGCGGCAGGGAGATGCCTGACCTAACCGCGGAATATGTGCACAAACACAGCCCGCTGAATGTATCCAGACGCGGTGAGATGCATGTGCTGTGGTGAATGCGCTTGACGTTCGGCAGAAAATGTGATTTGATTAAAATATGATTAGTTTTACTCGAGAGAAGGTGACCCATGGAGCGGTTTGATCTGGCGTCAGAAGCGGTCAGGAGAGCCGGAGCCGCTCTGAGGTCTGGCAGCCTGAAAAATGGCGATGTGCACTTCAAGACCGGGTACAAGGACCTGGTCACATATTGGGACAAGCAAATAGAGCAGATGCTGCGCAGAGAGCTGCTTACCGCCTTTCCGGATGACACAATTGTGGGCGAGGAGTACCCGCCGTCCAATGAGGGACATGCCGGGATGGTGTGGTATATAGACCCCATCGACGGCACGACGAACTTCGTAAACCAGCACCGCAACTACGCAATATCAGTGGGATGCTGGTCCGGAAGCGAGCCCCTGTTCGGACTGGTACTGGATGTTGAGCGTGACACGCTCTGTTGGGCAAAGCCGGGGGCGGGAGCATGGCGAGACAACACGCCGTTGCATGTGTCCGGCTGCACCGATTTGCACGAAATGCTCATGACGACACCGGGAGTACAGTACACTTTTCTGGAGCCGCATGAGTGGCAGGAGAAAATGGTGAAACTGGCCAGAAAAGTGCGCGGCGTGCGCTGCCTCGGTTCGGTTGCACTGGAGCTGTGTGAGCTGGCAGCAGGAGAGGCTGATCTGTTTGTCACAATGCGTTCGTCGCCCTGGGACCACAACGCTGCGAGAATTATATTGACGGAGGCGGGAGGAGCGATAAGCTCTGTGTCAGGTGAATGCCTGCCCATAAACGAAAAGAGCACTGTCCTGGCCGCAAATTCAGTGACAGCATTGAATAAAGTGCTTGATTTCATCAAGTAAAGCATCCAATAACAGACAAAAGCAGCGCTTTCATTCAACGTAAGGATGAAAGCGCTGCTTTCGTTTTTCAGACTGAGGCAGATGCTCTTTTGCATAAAGTCAAAACTGTACGCTGCCGGAACAGCGAATGTGATTTATGTGTTCAGCAGTAATACTATATTCTGTTGAGCCGCATCGTTTCAGTCACTTATCATGGTACGGACATCTGCGAGAAACTTTTTCTTGCCTTCTTCACTTGAATAAACGCCGTGGCCGCCTGAGTATTCGCGCATTATCAGATTTTGCTTTGGCAGACCTGCGTGGCTGAAGATGTATCTGGTATTTCCAAGCAAGGTACACAAGTCATACCTGCCGGACGCAACCAAAACTTTCATATCGGGCATACGGTTCATTGCATTTTTGAGGCAATCCATGTTGCTCAGGTTATACGAAGAACTATAGCTCCAGCCATCGTTTACATTTATGTTTCCAGTATAGTACAGGCGCTGCCCGTTAAGAGACAACTTTTCGGCGAGCTTGCCATTCATTAACAGAAGCGGTATATTGTTGTTTCCTACCACGTTATATGCTTTGGCAAGCGGCTGAGCAACTCTTCCGTCATATATGTCTACCCGCTTCCCTTCAGACGCAATGACCTGTGTCATAAAATCTTCTACGTCGTTGAGTCTGAGCCTGGTCTTTACGAAATAGGAAGGGTCCATGCCGGTGAACTCACCAAGCTTGATTGCCAGCCGTGATATTTCCTCTTCCGTGCATTCTTCACCTTCGAATAGTGCTGGCGTCAGGTCTTTGGCAGCAAATCTCCAGGCGCTTTCTACAAAATCTGCTTCACTTACATAAGAGCCAAATTTATCGTGGTTGTGATACCAGTTTACAGCTGCCATTGTAGGCAATGCGCTTGTGAGCAAATCAAGCTTTGGGTCGCAACAATTTCCGTTCCCGTCAATAGAGAGCGCAACTCCTATGAGGACAACGCCTGAAATTTTCAGACCCAGCATCATACGGTTTCCATACATGGGATTTCTGCCGAACTCTTCAAGCAGCCTGCTTACACGGACTGTGCCATAGCTTTCTCCAACTAGGTAAACAGGGCTGTCCCAACGCCGGTGTGCTCGAATCCAGTCGAGAACCGCATAGGCGTTGCTCCTGGCGTCACCGTCAAGCGAATAGTATTTGTCCTTGCTTTTGTTGTTTAGGAGCCGTGAAAAACCTACGCCCACAGGGTCTACAAAAACCAGATCACATATGTCCAGCAAGCAGTGCCGGTCCTCCACAAGCTCGTTGACCTGGGTCATGCCATCTGCATCTTTCTTCATCTGATATGGACCAAAACATTCCAGGTTAAGGACAGAAGTTGCACTTCCAGGCCCGCCATTCCACAGAAACATCACTGGCCTTCTTTCGTCAGTGTCTTTCGTGTAGGCAATAGTGTTAATAACAGCCTCTGCACAGCCGTTTTCGTCGTAGAAAACATGGTCCTCAACAAAACTCTTCACAATAAATGACCCGGAAGCATGTTCAAAGCTGTGCTTTGCAACAGAGCTCATTTTTGTGAATACCTCATTGTTATATATTGCGGGTATTGCCATTTGCCACATCAACCTCATTTCACAACTGCTTATGTATCAAAGATAAGCGACTGTATTCCCGCTGTTTCACTTTCTATCAGAATTTCATAGCTGCTATAGCCGGTTTTCGGCAAGCTCCAGCTTGCTTTCAATACCTGCTTACCGTTGATAACTGGAAGAGCGTCTCTTATAAGCACGTCTTGGCAACCCTGAGAAATACCCGATACCTGAACCATGCCGGTCCCGCATGCTCCACTCTGGTGTGCATGGAATGATTTCGTGGAAGGGAAGAGGCCGACATTTTCAATTTCTGACGTTGCAGTGCTGCCGTCTACGGAAAATGATTTCAGCTTTATGTTTGCTGCAGCCGCAATGTTTCCCAGATAAAAGTGATATTGCATGCGTGACTCATTTTCAACATAGTCTTCAGGCAAATTCCATATTGTGTTTGTATCGCTGGAATTCTTCCATCCACCTATTTCGATCTGACCGAATTGGGGATGCACATAATTGTGCCATTTCATGAACAGCCTGTCCGCATTGTGCTCCTCATCCCACTTTACGAGCCGTTGATGATGATGCACAACTTCCTCTTCACTAGACAGTTCGTTCATCCACATCATACTCTTGTGCTCTTCGGCCTGTTCTTCCTTGTTTGTATAAAGCTGCTTAAGCGAACCAAGTTCAGAGCACCATGCGGGTATTCCGAGCTCATAATAGAGCCAGGTCGTATATGAACCAGGAGCCGGACGAACTGCCTCGACAGGAAAAATATCTCGCACTTGATACCCACTTTCCCTAGCCAGTTCTTCTCCAAGATTGTACATGAGGTCAGAGTCTTCTTTATTTGACTCCAGATGCTTGCAGAACTCCATGGGAGCTATATGTGTTCCCATATTTGAATGCGTATCTACTGCCATTACGATTTCAGGGTGTGCGAGGACAAAATAAGCCAGAGCCCTGGTTTCACAGTCCATAAGCGGATAATCGCCTCCGGACGGACGCAAGGTGACGCCTATAGCGTCCTTCTTCCAATCGAAAGGAAAGGAGCGGTTGGGGTCTATATCGCATTCGCATCTGGATTCAACAAAGGCAGGTTCCGAGCTGCCTTGATAAAAGCCTTCTGGAATTAAATCATATCTCAGTGCTCCGTCAGGCACGGGCATCCCCGGCCATATTCTGAAAAGAACATTGTTGTCAAGCTTGCTGGCGTAAAAACTGCCCTCGGGATTGAGCCTCCGCATATATCGAACAGCGCCATCGCCATCAACATCTGCCCGTCTCACACCGTCCTCTTTTTCATGAAAGGGCCTAAGCGAGCCGCGATAGAACTCATCAGTTGTGAGGTTCATCTCAGCCGCGTCTACATTTATTCTGGGAATACAATATATGACTTTGTCAGTCAGAAGAGTTTTGATTTGTTCGTCGGTCGCACTATGCTCCAGCAATTCATTGATAGTATAGAGAACCGCGCATGATGACATCAGTTCTGCACTGTGAATATTTCCGGTAAGCAGCACGGCAGGTTTCTTTCCTTGCCCAATTGTAAGAGAGACTAGCGGGATGTCCCGGCCTTCATAGGATTTCCCTATACTTCCCAGTGTGCACACTTCAGGGTATTTACTTGCCCAAAATGTAAGCAATTCCAAGATTTCGTCATACAAATAATAGTGTGATGGGTTAAAGTTCACCGTTTTCCTCTCCTTTCAATATATCGGAATCAACTTGCCAGGTCAAGCAAACCTGTGTGCCCCATAACCATTCGATAAAGCGCGGTGTATGTGATTCAATCACATCGTCAACTTCTTTAAACTGATAATATCTCTGATGCTATCAGTTTGTCAAGCGTTTTATGGCACCGCTAATCTAATTACATGCACTGATGATATCACTTGCTATATTCAGCACACAATGCTATAATCGAAGTATGGGAGCAAGTGAGGAGGTGATCTGATGAAGGAAAAACTATCAGATATTATTTACAACGCCATTCTGAAGGACATTGTCACTGGGGTATATACGTCGCGCGATTTTATCAGTGAGGCTCAGATTGCAGCAAAATACGGAGTCAGCAAAGCCCCTGTAAAGGAGGCAATGCACATTCTGGCAAGCGAGGGCTTCTTGGTCAGCTATCCCAAGCGAGGGTATATGATAAATGTTTACACTGTAGAGGAAATAAATAAAATTCAGGAAGTTCGCCGTGTGCTGGAAGAGCTGGCTGTTAGAAAAGCAATTGCTCTGGCATCTGACGAAGAATTGAGTGCGCTTCGCTTTTATCGTAAGGAAAATGAACTGCAATACCGTCCAGGTGAAACTATCAACACCAAATTTCACATGGGAATAGCAAAACTGGCGGGGAACAGCTTCCTCGAGGAGACGCTTTACCCCCTGCTTCTTAAGGCATCTGTCTACAACATCACCGGCAAGCCGGATGTTGAGAATTTTGACCACATAGTGGATGCCATGCTGGCTCGGGACGCGGACCAAGCTGTCAAATGCCTTATAGACGATATCTGCTTCATGTGAGACAGAATTTCTCGGTAATACGAGGTGTTTTGCATAATTTTTAAAACAAAATACATACGCTACCAAAAAAACTGCTCGACGCTGGTTTCCGGCATAACGGGCAGTTTTTGTCTTTTCTCAACAAAAGAGCTTGACAATCTGGTGTTATCACTGGTATTATTACAACATCTAAAGATATTACTGATATGCTTACATATGGCCGATTCGCCCGCTAACGAGGCGGCAGGCCAAAGCCATACTTGCAGATGGAATGCATTAATAAAAATTAAGGAAGAATATGAAGAATATCAATAACATCAGCGAAGAATTCAGGACCCATTTCCCGGTGACAAAGGAGTGGGCGTATTTTGAAACGGCCAGCACAGGCCTGATTCCTGATTTTGTTTATAACGGTGTACGGAGATACATAGATAGCCGCTACTTTCGCGGGGGTGATTCTGTCTGGCAGTACGCGGACGGAGACGTCAACACGTTGGAGATGATGCAGCGATCCAAGAAGGCTCTGGCCGCCATGATACACGGCAGGGCAGAGGACATAACCTTCGGACAGAGCTCGACGCAACTGTTCACGCTGATTACCGATGGGATTGATTACTCTCCTGCAGACAACGTGGTGACCGTGCGTAACGGCTGGATTGGCGGGAGATACGCATGGCAGAAGCGACAGGCTGACGGCCTGGAGGTGAGATTTGTAGAGTCCCAAAACGGAGCTGTGACTGCTCAAATGCTTATTGATGCATGCGACAGCCATACACGTGTTGTCTCTGTTAACTTGGTTGAAAGCGCCACCGGATATCGAATTGATATTGACACATTGGGTGAGTGGTGCTGTGAACACAATGTGCTGCTGGCTGTGGACGCGGTGCAGGCTCTGGGTGTGCTGAACGTTGACGTGGCGCGTTCACACATTGATTTCCTTGTGGGCAACGACTACAAATGGATGATGAACTTTTGCGGAACGGGATACGCCTATGTCAGCCATAAAGTACGCGATATGGTGAAACATTGGGGGGCTGGCTGGATGTCCGATACCGACAGGTTTGACACCAGAAAAGAGCATATTTCCCTGCGTGATGATGCAGGCCGCTTTGAGATTGGTCACCAGAACACAGGCGGTATTTATGGATTGGGGCTGGTGGCGTCTAGACTGGTTGCTCTTGGTCAGGACAATATTGAGGCATATGTGCTGGAGCTGGCAGAATACTTCCGTCAGCGGGCGCGAGCAACCGGCGGTATAAGAATGAGTTATGACTTTCCCAGCAGTAATTGCAGCCAGATTGTGTCTGTAAGCCTGGCGCCGCACTTGCGTGTTACAGATGAGGATTTTAAAGCGGCCAAGGTGTTTACACGCATCAATGCAGCTGACGGCGATGGATGGAGGGAGATAAGAGTCGGATTTCATTACTATAACAACCGCGAAGACATTGACAGATTTTTTGAGGTAATCAATCAAAACAGAGACAAATAATTACAGAGAGGATAGTGAATGTTATGCATGAAGTTGAAAAGGACCTTGAGAAATTAGGCATTACTTTGGATGCAGGTCCGGAGCCGATGGCCAATTATGTCAGTGTACAAAAAGCCGGCAGCCTGTGGTTCTTCTCTGGCGCGGGTCCTTTTAAAGACGGAAAGCCGGCAGTGGAAGGCAGGCTGGGAGAGAACCTGAACACAGAAGAGGGATATCAAGCCGCACGTCTCGCAGGTATCAACCTCCTGGCTGTCCTGAAGAGGGAGCTCTGCGGCAACTGGGACAGGCTGGAGCAGATTGTCAAATTGCAGGGGTTTGTCAGCAGCACACCGGATTTTTATGAGCAGCCTAAAGTTATCAACGGCACATCAGATTTGTTCGTCGAAGTGCTGGGAGAAAAAGGACGCCATGCGAGAACGGCAGTAGGCACAAATGTGCTGCCTTTTAAAATACCCCTTGAGGTTGAAATGATTGTCATGGTAAAGGAGTAATACTTCACATCAGCGCTCAAATTTAGCCAGGGGGTGATAACGTGCTAATAATAAATGCCAGGTTGTTGGCAGAACTGTCCGGTGGATGCGGGACATCCTGCGGCGCTGTTCGGGTGAAAAACGGAAAAATTTCGGAAGTTTCATCTGAAGAGCTGCAAGCCATGGCGGGTGAGGAAGTGTTTGACGCAGAAGGGAAAACGCTTCTGCCTGGTTTAATTGACCTGCACACCCACATAACGCTGCTGAGCGGCGTAGGTGAGAAGTCAAAAAACGAGCCCATGCAGCTGCTTATAGATGCAGCTGAACAGGCCAAGAGATATCTGAAATATGGCTATACCACAATCCGCGACTGCGGCAGCTATGACCGTGTGGCTAACTACGTCAGAGATATGATCGACCGTGGCCTGTGTGAAGGACCGAACATTATATCCTGTGGTAACACACTGGCCAACAGCGCGTCGCAGAAGGACGGATACCTGGTGGATGGCGAGCTGGGCTTCACGGTTGGAGTGCGCAAAGAAGCGGCCTACGGCGCGGACTTCATCAAGATTTACGCTTCTGGTTCTGCGTATAACCCTACGGGTGTTCCGCTCAACCCAATTATGACTCGTGGCGAGATTAAAGCTGCTGTTGATACCGCTAAAAGCAACGGCTTGTACGTTGCGGCGCACTGCCATGCAGACGAAGCTGTGCGAGCCTGCATAGAATGCGGAGTAAGAACTATTGAGCACGCCACCTATATCAGCGATGAGACTACAGATTTGCTGATGGAGACCGATTGCTGCTATCTGGTGCCAACCTTGTCAGCCACCTATGTCAGTCAGACCGATCCCGATGAGCGTAGATTTTGGCTGGAGCGGCTAGATCCCATGAGGGAAAACATGTGCCGGGCTCTTAAGCGTGCATATAAGGCCGGGGCCAGGATAGGATTTGGAACTGACAGTGCTCCGGGCGGGCCCCAGTACGAACATGGAGTGGAATTCCGCTACCGCGTGGAAAATGCGGAAATTCCACCGTTGGAAGTGCTGAAGCAGGCTACTGTATATAACGCGGATATTATTGGGAAGGCCGGTAAATTAGGGTGCATCAAGGCAGGTCTCGATGCAGATTTGGTGCTTGTGGACGGATGCCCTGACGAGAATATGGAGGTCATGTATCATACACCATTTGCCGTGTGGAAAAGCGGGAGAATGGTTGAAAAGTAACGCGTTTATAAAAAATTGCGGGCATACGTGCTGCCCCGAAAAAGGAGATTGGAAATGGAAAATACGGCTCAAAAGAAATTACCGCTGAAAGTCAAGTGGCTTTTTGCCTCAGGAGACTTTGCCAAGACCCTTTTGGTAGTCATTACGGCTGTTTGCTCTCTTTACTTCTACACTGACGTCCTGGGTATGGACCCTGACGTCGTCGCGCTCATTATCCTGATTGCTAAAATCTGGGATTTTATAAATGACCCAATGATGGGCGCCATAGTGGACCGTACGAGGAGCAAAGAGGGCAAGTGCCGCATGTGGCTCAAGTACATGTCCGTACCTGGAGGCGTAGTATTTGCACTCAACTTCATAATGCCCGAGCTGGCCGAGACAGGAAAGATTGTCTGGGTCGCCATAACCTACACGCTTCAGGGCATGGCCAGCACGGCGCTAATGATACCGCAGAACACTCTGATGAGCCGTATTACCACCGATCCGGTGGAGCGCGCCGCCATAAACAGTTACCGCGGCTACTTCACCGTCGCTGCGAATCTTGTGGGCGGCTCTCTGGCCATACCCTTCGTACAGTTTGCCGGCAGCGGGGACATGCGCAAAGGTTTCGCCATTTTCGGCATCGTCTGCGGCATCCTTTACGCCGTCAACTATCTCATCGTCTATTTCTGCACCAAGGGATATGAGCCCATGGAGCCTGAAAAGGCCAAAGTGAGCCATGAACAGGTAAAGAAAGAGCGTGTGAAGCTCGGCGAGGTTCTGACCAACTGGCCCTGGCTGCTCGTCCTCCTCGCGTATTTCTTCACCATGGTCGCCGCCTCCATATCCGGCAGCAGCGGCATTCAGTACGCTCAGTATAACCTTGGCGACGTCAATATTTATTCCATCATGAGCTCAATAGCCCTGGTCGGATCCGTGATTGTGTACTTGGCGCTCGCGCCGCTGGTAAAGCGTTTCGGCAACGCTAAGCTGGTCTTCTTCGGCTCTTTGATTGGAGCTGCTTCATACTTGATCAGGTTTATCACGCAGGATGCAAACCTCTGGATTATTTATGTCGGATACTTTGTAGGCAACTTGGGACAGAGCCTGGCCTCCAGCGTCGTCATGCTCGTTGTCTACGACAGCTTTGTCTACATTCGGCACAAGACTGGCAAGGCTGCGCCTGAAGCCATCCTGGTCTCCGGTTTCTCCGTTTCCTATAAGGTGGGCATGGCCATCGCCACGCCGATTGCAGCCTGGTTGCTGGGAATGGTGCCATTTGTCTCGGGCTCCGCGGTGCAAGAGCAGAGTGTCCTAAACCTGTTCCTGTATGAAAACACCTTGATTCCCGCCGTGGCATTTGCGATAGCTGCCGTTATGGGCCTTGCGCTCATGAAGTTTGACAAAGAGATTCAGCATTATAAAGCCATTGACGCTGCTGCGGTGGAAGGGCAGACAAATAACGTCTGATTTTCACCCGGGCACTTACCAAACGGAGAAAAGGAGCGCTTTATGCAGATAAAGGAAAAATCCTCCCGCGAATATACAGTTGAGAGGAAAATACATATTAACGGCTCTGAAATTAGCTATAAATCTGTGTCGCAGGACTGGATTTTCACGGATGAGTCCGGGAATGATGAGGCCTCCATCTTCACCTACAGCTATATCCGAACTGATGTAGCTGTCAAAAACCGACCAGTTCTGTTTGCGTTCAATGGCGGGCCAGGGGCATCCTGCTCCCAACTGCATCTGGGGATATTGGGACCCACGAGAATTGATTTTCCGGCCCCGGAGGAACAGCGCTCCGGGAAAGTCCCGGCCCTGATAAACAATGACGCCAGCCCGCTGGATGTTTGTGACATAGTTATGATTGACCCGCCGGGTACGGGTTACGCGCGCTTGCTTAACAGCGAAGCTGCCGAAAAGTACTTTTCGGTTGAGGGCGACGCCCATGCCGTCGCCCTGTTGATAGAGGCCTGGATTCTCCGATACGGCAGACACGACTCGCCCATATATATTATGGGCGAGAGCTACGGCAGCATCCGTGCGCCGGAGGTGGTTGGCAACCTGATGGGCGGCCCGACATACGGTGGTCTAAGAGATGTTGCAATCCCCGTGGCTGGAACAATTACCATAGGAAACTGCGGCTGGGATGTGCTCAGCGTGTTTAATCCTGATCCTGAGCTGCCGGAAGAGGCAGTCACAGCCCTGCCCGCATATGCTGCGGCACACTGGTATCACCACTTGAGCAAGGACGGCACGCTCAACTGCGATTTTGTGGAGGAAGCTTATCAGTTTTCCGCAAACGAATATCTGCCAGCACTGTATATGGGACAAGCCATTTCTCCGGAAAAACGTGCACATGTGGCAGAACGCCTGGCTTACTTCACAGGGATTAACGAGAGCGAAATCGTAAGGCGCGGCCTGCGTATATCTGTGAAGGACTTTGAATCAATGTGCTGTGATAAAGAGGGCAGTGCTATCGGCATTTATGACAGCCGGTATACCATGCCTTTGAGTCGCTATACCGGCCTTCTTGACCCGGTTGCTGACGACGCAGCTATGGGGACATATATGCCGGCATTTACTGCTGTGATGAACGGAGAAAAGCGTGAAGAGTTGGGCATCCCTGCAGGAATGCGCTATGATCAGATAAACTTCGAGATAAACGGGCGTTTTAAATACGAGGTCACAAGAACGCCACTGCAATGTCTGGCGCAGGCTATGCGGAGGAATCCGGACTTCCGCGTTTTCGTGGGCAGTGGATACTATGATTTGTGCACACTGTTCACCTATATCCGCGCAATTGTAAACAAAGGAAAGCTGGACATGTCCAGAGTGACTGTAAAGAACTACGAGTCCGGGCACTTGCTTTATATGGGCAGGGAAAATGCAGAGGCCTTTGGTCAAGATATCAGAGAGTTTATCAAAGCTGGCAACTGAGTCGAAAAAATTATAGCAAGGAGAGCAATGATGGATACGTTTAGACCATTCAGGTTTGAAAAAGTACTTACACATAAGCAGTCCGGCATCTGCTTTAAAACTGTTGTGGAAGACTATCTGTTTTGCAATGCTGAAGGCCGGACAGAGGCCACCATTTACAGCTATTCCTACATTGCTGAGCTATCAAACGAGCCTGACAGGCCAGTCATGTTCTGCTATAACGGTGGGCCAGGTGCAAGCAGCAGCTGGGTACACATGGGATTACTGGGACCTAAACAGGTAACGTTTCCTAATTATCCCGGCGAAGATAACTCGGCCGTGTATGGGGAAAATACAAATTTCCTGCTCGACTGCTGTGACCTTGTCATGATAAATCCACCTGGTACCAAATATACCCATGTGAGCGAGAAAGCCGGGCAGAAGTATTTCAACACAGCCGGAGATGCTCAGGCCATAAGCGAGTTTATACTCGCCTGGCTTAAAAAGTACGGACGTGACAACGCGCCCGTCTATCTGCTGGGTGAGAGTTACGGTACTATTCGCAATCTGGCCGTGGCAGATATTCTGACGGAGCAGGTGAATCTGGCGGGGATAGTCAGCATCGGGACATCCTTCAACGTGGGGTCGCCAACTACCATGCTGGTAGAGCCCAATGTAAGAAGGTTGGGAGCTAACGCAGCCTGCTGCTGGTATCATCTGCACCGGGGCGAAAAGCCATTTGCCGAATTCGTCGGAGAGGCGATGGATTTCGCTTACTGTGAATACGCACATGCTCTCCTGATGGGCAGCCGGCTGCCTGAGGATGAGCTGAAAGAGACGCTGAAAAAGCTGCATTACTACACCGGACTTGACTGTGAGCTTCTGCGAAAGGGCAGCCTGCGCTTCGACGAGATGACCTATTTAACGAAGCTGATACCCGGGCAGCTTGTCAGCGCTTACGACTCGAGAATGACTCGCCCGCTCAAGGAAGAGATGACCGAGGAGGAGTGGAACGAGGCTTTTTCCAGCGAACCTTTTGTAGTAGTGGCAGACACGGCCATAACTGAGGCTCTGGAGCGGTATACGCGCGAAGAGCTAGCAGAGCCGGAAAATCGCAGGGAAACAATTGACATGCTGGAAATTGCCACGAACTGGCGCTATGATACGCTGGAAAAGGATACGCTCACTCTGCCGGCAGAGCTGATGGAGCGCAATCAAAAGCTGCGTTTCTTTTTCGTGGCCGGGTATTATGACCTCCAATCCACATTCGACTTTGTGACCTACTTTCTGGGCCGCTACTGCCTGCCTATGGAGCGTGTAACATTTAAGGTGTATGAGTCCGGCCACGCTGCCTATGTTGGTGGAAATATGGCCAGTGAAGTCAGCGAGAATATACGCAGCTTTATCAATGCGGGTAAGTAAGCGAAAGGGTTGAAACCACAATGCTTTTGAAAAATTGCCGGCTGATTCCGGAGCTCACTGAGGAATACAGCGGGGAAATGGCAGATGTCCTTATAAAAGGCAGCTATATTGCGGCAATATCGCCATGCGGCACGCTGGCAGACGATGGCGATGCAGCTCCTGCCGTCAAGCCCGTACACCTCGCCGTCGAGGGCGAAGAGCAGGTTAGGGTACTCGCGCTGCGCCATGACCGTGCCGCCGAAGCGCCCAACCGGCTCGTATCCGAGCGCCGCCGTGGGTCGCGCCTCGTGATTGCCGTGGATGCACAGCAGCGTTATGGGCATCGTGGCTATGTACTGTTTGAGCTTTTCGTCGCGGTGGTTGAGGTAGTAGTTGACGCCAGCGTCGCCGAGGATTATCAGCACGTCTTCGCGCGTCGTGCGGTTGTCGCGGCAGAAGCACGCGATGCGCTCAAAGCGCCCATGCGTGTCGCCAGTGAGGTAGACGTTCATATTTCCCTCCTGATATAGCGAGCGGACGGTGTAGGCCGTCCGCTTATTATTTGTTCTTATCTTCAAGAAGCTGCGGGCCGCAGACAGATTACCTCAGCTCTCTACGGCATTGAAAAGCTCCTCCACGCGCGCGTCCACCTCGGACTGAGAGTAAACCGGCTCCCCGCTCAGGCGGCTCAGCTCGGCGGCGTAGATGGCGTCGCGGTGACGGGACATCTTCTCGCGCGCCTCGCCGGCTTTTTCTGCGAGTTCAGATATGGCGTTGTTGTTATCGCTCGATGCGTGGCTGTTATTCATCCTCCACCTTCCCCGGCAGCTTCGCAGCGTCCTCAATGATGTCCGTCACTAGCTTCATCGTCTTGGCGTTTTCGGCGCTTATTACGGGGCGACCCATCTCGCGCTCCAGCTCTTTTCTCGCGTTGCCGGCGACGCGGCCGCCGCGCTGAGCTACGCTCAGGTTCTCGGCCATGCCCTCGGGCTTTTCGATCTGCGAGATGCCCGTCGTGCTGGCTTCGGCCAGCATGTTCAGCACCAGCTCGAGGTCGCTCATGTTGTCGCGCAGGTTCTCCTTTTTGAGCCCCTTGAGGTCCTTATACTGCCGCGTGGTCATGCCTGACCACGCTTTACTTATCTCGTCCGTCAGTATCGCATACTCGCGGCCCTTCTGTACGCCGCGTTTGCTCCACTCGTCCGTCAGCTCGTTGCGGATGCGTATCGCCAGCAGCCGCTGGTGCACCCACTCCTCGCTGTATCCCTTCTTGAGATACGTCTCGAGCGCGCGGTCGATGGCCTGCTCGGGGTCTATCGTCTCCTCGATACGCTCGCGGCCTACCTGCGCCAGCCAGAGCTTGAACGGCTCGCCTTTCCGTGAGGGGATAGACTGGATGATGCGCAGCAGCTGTTCCGTGTCCGCGACGTCGGTGAGACGGCGCTTGCCGTCCTTAGACTTCAATTTCAACTGCTGACAATTTGTCAGCAGTTCGTCCGCGCCCTCATCCTTGAGCCGCTGCTTGAGCTTAGCCCAGTAGTTGCTCGCGCCGCGCTTGTCCTTCTGGTCAGTCAGTGCGCCGACTACATCCACAACGGAAAAATACCATTCTTCGCGCTCGGCGTCCCATGCGGAGCGTATGGGCTGATCCTCAAATAACTGCATTGCGTCGTTGCTCATACTATGTACCCCCAAATTAGCTGATTAAATTGTACCACATTTTGCCTTAAAACTCAACGTTTATGTAACTTTTCTGCCCACCTCCAGTATGGCGGCGCAGAAGCGTTCCCACGGGTACAACGTTTTCAGCAGCGGGTCGCCGTCACGGATACGGAGAGTGCGGCGGATTTCTTTAGGGATGACAACACGGCCCAGGTCGTCGATACGGCGGACGATGCCGGTGGCTTTCATAAGATACCTCCTGCTTATATTTCTATGTGCAGGAATTAGTATCCGCAGTTTCCAGCTTGCTATGCGTAAGGCGGAATTTGGAAAAGGAGCTGCGACGGTTTTGCTTAACCGTTCGCAACTCCTTTGAGCATATTCGTCATTATCCTGCGCACTGCCGTCAGCAGGTCGTACTGCCCGTCGCTCAGCGCCCACTCAAAAATGAGGCCCTTTTCCAGCATGCACAGATCCTCCGTAAGCTGCTTCAAGTCCTCTCCGGGCTTTATTTCGCCGCACTTTTGGGCCTCCTGCAGTATTACATATGACTTTTTCATAATGGGGAGGTGCTTTTCTCCGGATTTGGTGAAATCTCCGAGGTATAGGCTCTTGTTGTTGGGCGTGTAAAAGTTCTTTATAAACTGCAGTCCCTGATCCATGCAGTATTCGGAGTACATACTGTAAACCACAACGACGTCCTCTATAAAGTCCCCCGTGAGCTTGCTTTCGTATTCTTCCCAATACTTTTCATAGCCTGCGTCAAAATAGTACGCCAGCAGCTCGTCCTTGCTGCCGAAATGGTGGTAGAAGCTCCCGACGGAAATCCCCGCCCTGCTGCACACATTTGCCACGGTGACGTACTCGTAGCCGTATTCGCGCATTAACTCCATTGCCGCCTGAAAAATCTGATTCTTTACCTGCTGGCTGCGCACCTGGCGCGGCACTTTGAGCTTGTTGTCCATGCCGTCCTCCGGTTGAGTATTTATGCTTATGATACACAAACATCCTCAAAAAGTCAAAGATTAAAATTCTAACATGCCTTACAAATGATTGCGTATATGATATATAACGATTATAGAACGCATTCTAAAATCATTACAGAATGCAATACTGAATTAGGAGGACAAAAACATGGCTACCCTGGAAGAGAGGATTCAGCGACTTGAGGACATTCGTGAGTGCGAGCAGCTTCAGTACAAGTATGAGTATTATCTCGACCACAGCTATGACGGCGACGGCATTGCTTCGCTGTTCGTACCTGACGGGCTGTGGGAGATAAAAGGCTGCGGCGGCACCGCAAAGGGCCATGAGGCCATTAAGCAGCACGCGAAGGACCTGGGCAAGGCCATACCCTGGGGCCAGCACAACATGATGACGCCTATGGTTGAGGTCTCCGAGGACGGCAAGACCGCCACGGGTACCTTCTGCCTCGTCTGCATGGTCACCATGATAGACAACGGCGTTGAAGATGCGTACATCCTCGTCGGCAAGTACAGCAACAAGTACGTCAAAATAGACGGCAAGTGGCTCTTCACGGAACTTACAGGCGTCATCGATCAGACAGCCCCCTGGGACAAGGGCTGGGTAAAGGCCGCCATCACGAAGGAGAGCTGGTAAGCAATGGCCTGCAAGTATCCTCTTCTGTTCAGCCCCTTCACATTCAGCGGGCTGACGCTCAAGAATCGCCTTGTCATGCCCTCAATGGGTACGAACTTTGCAAACCCCGACCACTCCGCGTCCGAAAAGCATTTCGCCTACATAGAGCGCCGGGCGCGCGGCGGCGTGGGGCTTATTATGATGGAATACGCCACAGTGGATGAGAGCGGCCTCTCCGCGCCCTTCCAGCTGGGCGTGTTCAGCGACAAGCACATACCCGGCATGAGCCGTCTCGCGGACATTGTGCACCGCTATGGCGCGAAGCTGGGATTCCAGCTCCAGCATGGCGGACTGCAGGCTCACGACGCTCCGTGCCAGCCCATGGCTCCCTCCGCCATGGGCGACGCCCGTGAGATGACACGAGATGACATGGAGCTTGTTCGCGACGCCTTTGCCGCAGCGGCTGTGCGAGCCAAAAAAGCCGGGGCCGACCTCGTTGAGCTGCACGCGGCCCATGGCTACCTGCTCAACCAGTTCCTGTCACCGCACTACAACCACCGGGAGGACGAATACGGCGGTTCGCTTGAAAACCGCCTGCGCTTCCCGCTTGAGGCGTACCGCGCGGTGCGCGAAGCCGTAGGTGACGGCTATCCCGTAAACGTCCGCCTGAGCGGCGACGAGCACATCTCCGACGGCTGCACCGTTGCCGACAAGGTCGAGATAGCAAAGCGCTTTGCCGACGAGGGCGTGGACGCAATCCACGTCGCGGGCGGACTGATAGAGTCCATTCCATATGTCATAGCCCCGGTGGCCATCGAGTGCGGCTATAACGTTCCCGCAGCCGAGCAGATTAAGGCCGCCGTGGACGTACCCGTCATAGTTGTCGGCAAGCTGCACGACGGCGACTACGCGGAGAGCCTGCTCGCCGAAGGCAAGGATGACTTGATAGCAACGGGACGTGCTCTGATAGTTGACCCGGATTACCCGAACAAGCTCTATTCGGGACGCGAGAACGAAATCCGCAAATGCCTCTACTGCCTGCAGCACTGCCTGGATATCCCGGCGGGGTGCGTGCAGAATCCGGACTTTGGATTTGAGGGCGTGCACGACTATTCCCCCTCGCGCCAGCCGAAGAAGGTGCTGGTAGTCGGCGGCGGACCGGCTGGTTTGGAAGCGGCCGTCACTGCTGCGCGCCGTGGTCACGGCGTCGTTCTCTGCGACAGCGGCGACAGGCTCGGCGGCAAGATAAACATCGCCTCCGTCCCACCCCACAAGGACAGGCTATATGAGCTCGTGCGCTGGCGTATAGGCGAGGTTGATAGCCTCGGCATAGACGTGTGGCTCAACACTGAGGTCACGCTCGAGCTGGTGCGTGAGATTAATCCGCAGGCTGTTGTAATAGCCACGGGCGTGGAGCCGTTAAAACCGCCCATCCCCGGTGCGGAGAGCGCCGTCTTTGCCCGTGATGTTCTCAACGGCAGCGTCAAGGCTCACGGCGACGTCCTGATAATCGGCGGAGGCATGGTCGGCATGGAGACCGCGGAGTTCATCCGCCCTGACTGCGGTCGTGTGACAGTTGTCGAGATGACGGATACAATATGTTCGGATATGCCGGAGATTCCGCGCATACTCATGATGGAGCGCGCCGAAGGCAGCATAGAAATGCTTACCGGCTGCAGGGTAAAGGCGCTGTCCGGAGGGAATGTTACCGTGGAGCAAAATGGCACGGAGCGTGTCCTGCCAGGCTATGACATGGTGGTCATGGCTACGGGGTATAAGGCCTACGAGCCGCTCAGCGCAGCCATCAAATCCGCGCTGCCCAATATCGACGTGCATGTAGCAGGCGATGCGGTTGAGGCCAGAACTTCCTGGGAAGCCATAGGCGAGGGCTCTGCCGCCGGAAGAAGCATTTGAATATGAAAAGGCCCGGAGTTTTCTCCGGACCTTTTCTGCATATGTAGCTCGTGTTTAATCCTGCCCTGCAAACGTTCCCTGTATGGAAACGACTGCTGCAAACTTATATTTTTTATAATGCCGCACGGCATTTCTATCCACGTTCCCGTTTTGGGGAACGACGTTCAAACCTGCCTTTGCCATCCTCATCGTCACATTTCTATCCACGCTCCCCGCGAGGGGAGCGACCGCGTCGGCGATCGGTACGATATCGCCGGGCAGAGATTTCTATCCACGCTCCCCGCGAGGGGAGCGACAATAGTTATGACCGGTTGTATCATGTGACCACAAAATTTCTATCCACGCTCCCCGCGAGGGGAGCGACTATTCTCGACATGATTAACGCCTAAGGAGGACGAATTTCTATCCACGCTCCCCGCGAGGGGAGCGACGCCCACAATCTCGCCCGTGTCATCGTAGCCCTGGATTTCTATCCACGCTCCCCGCGAGGGGAGCGACTTTGGCTCCTGGACTGTTTAACACCGCATAGAGGGATTTCTATCCACGCTCCCCGCGAGGGGAGCGACAGTATCTCCGTGATGTGCTGCACTTATGAGGAGGAATTTCTATCCACGCTCCCCGCGAGGGGAGCGACGCCCGCCATTGCAATAACGGAGGCGATAGAGCAGGCATTTCTATCCACGCTCCCTGTGAGGGGAGCGACGACGTCGCTGGCTAATGCCGACACACAAGATATCATTTCTATCCACGCTCCCTGTGAGGGGAGCGACCGCCTGTACGATCTCGCGTGGGCTAACCCGGAGCTATTTCTATCCACGCTCCCTGTGAGGGGAGCGACGCGCGCAGCGTTTTCCCGCGCGCCGCAGCGCGCGGGATTTCTATCCACGCTCCCTGTGAGGGGAGCGACTGCGGAGATACTTAACGACGCGCTGCAAGCGCAATTTCTATCCACGCTCCCCGTGAGGGGAGCGACGCTGCGCACGGGGATGCTGCTCAACGAGCGAATTGATTTCTATCCACGCTCCCCGCGAGGGGAGCGACTTTTCCCCTCCGTCGTCAGTGCTGGGTCACGGAGAGATTTCTATCCACGCTCCCTGTGAGGGGAGCGACGCGCCGCAACGGCGTGGTAGTCCACCAGCCCTTGTATTTCTATCCACGCTCCCTGTGAGGGGAGCGACACCCGCAGCTAGAGTGGTTCGTCACCCTGACGTTATTTCTATCCACGCTCCCTGTGAGGGGAGCGACGCGCATAAAATCGGAACATTATTCGCCCTCCCCAGGCTATTTCTATCCACGCTCCCTGTGAGGGGAGCGACGCTGCGGTGTGTAGTCGCGGTATTCGGTGCAAGTCATTTCTATCCACGCTCCCCGTGAGGGGAGCGACTGTATGCAATGACCACCTGCGCCCGGCCTTGTCCACATTTCTATCCACGCTCCCCGTGAGGGGAGCGACCCCCTGTGGGCGTTTCCAAGCCCCAGAAACTGGAAATTTCTATCCACGCTCCCCGTGAGGGGAGCGACACCGCACCATTATGTTTTTCTTTTGATACATATGGAGATTTCTATCCACGCTCCCCGTGAGGGGAGCGACAGCAAATTGAGACAAATTGACGTCGCCAATTTGCAAACAAACTAGATACAACAAACAGCAAAGCCCGGAGCCGCGGCAAATAATTTGCTTATAATGGCGATTGCCGGGCCTCAAACCGGTGCGAAGCTGCCGGGCAACTCCTGAGCACTTGCTCTTCGCACTATAGAAGAAGGATGTCATCCTGAGCCCACTGCGGGCTTATGCCTATGTGCTCGACCTTGCTTTTGTAATTGCTGCCCAGCTGATAAAACCTCAGGCTGTCGTGCGCCGGGTCTATCAATGAGACGAGCTTGTTCTTAAAAACGGCGTATTGCGCGGCGTCGAGTATGCACTCAAACACTGAATTCTGAACGCGCTGCCCGTAATCCACGCATGACTTTGCAACTTTGCGCAGCCTGCGCCGGCCGGCGGCAGTCTCTGTATTTACGTCATAAGTGACTAAGACGAGCATACCGGCCTCACTTCCAGAAAAACGGCGGATAACGCTCCAGGTCGCCGCGCAATGTCCTGGCAAGCAGCAGCGCCTGCACATACGGCACGAGTCCCCACTGGACTTTCTCGCCCAAAAACGGGTGCGTTATGAACTCCTGGCGGCGTTTTTGCCATGCGCTCAAAAACACACGGCGGCCCTCATCAGTGAGCAGCACAGCGCCGTTTTCCTGGCTGCGGCAGTGCGAGGCGGTGAGTATCTTCTGATTCACGCAGGACAGGACGAACCTGTCCGCATATACGCACCTGAGCTCTTCCATGAGGTCGAGCGCCAGGCTTGCCCTGCCCGGCCTGGGCCTGTGCAGCAAACCAACGTAGGGGTCAAGCCCGACGCCATCAAGCGCCGCGGCGCAGTCGCGGGCCAGGAGGGAGTACGCAAAGCTCAGCAGAGCGTTTATGGGGTCTAGCGGCGGGCGGCGGCTGCGCCCGGTGAATGAGAACACGTCGCGCTGCTGCAGAATCAGGCTGTCGAAGCCGGAGAAATACCTCTGTGCCGCCTCGCCTTCTATACCAAGCAACTCGTCCGGCGTCTCGCACTCCTCGACGCGCACAAGGGCGGCGGCCAGCTGGGCGGACAGCTCCTTCAGGCGTTCGACCGGCACACGCATGGGGTGGTCCCTTGTGGCGCGTTCGAGTACCCAGCGGGCGTTATAGATTTTGCCCAGAATGAAGCCCTTGGCAAGACGAAGGCTCTCGTATGGGGAGTCAGACGCGCGGTACTGCGCCTGACGCAGCAGGACATTGCCGCGTTCCTCGCCTACAGTGCTTGCGAGGAACCTGCCTCGAGGTGTGAAAAAGGCCAGGTCGACGCCGCGTTTGGCGCAGGCGCCCATGAGCGCAGGGGAAGCGCCGGGGTAGGCAAAGGTGAGAATGCCCTCAAGCGTGTGCAGCGGGAAACGCGCGACCTCCTCGCGCTCGCGGCTGACGACCACGTTTTCGCCATCAAGGCTGAGGTAGCTGTCCTCGGTGAGGACAAAGAGCGTGTTCAACAGCTTTCTCATATGCCACCCCCTACAGCTTCGTCGATGTGCTCGCGTACATATTTGCTGCTGTCGCCTCGCCTGTACAGGGACGGCAGGCAGAGCTCTTTCAAAGAGCAGGCATTGCAGTGCTTGCCGGGCTTTACCTTAGGCGTATAGCTGCGGCGAAAGTATTCGTTCATCTCTTGGGCCATGTCCGCGGCCTTGGCCCTGAGCTCGGGTGATATATCCACATACTCGCGGCGGCGAGACGAGGCATAGAATATGGCTCCGCGAGGCACGTCGCAGGAGAGCATTTCCTCGAGCGCCATGGCCTGGGCGCACAGCTGCAGCCTGTCCGCGTCATTTTCCTTGCTGGTGCCGTGTTTGTATTCTACAGGCATGGGCAGCCACTTACCCTCGCGGCCATAGAGCTCCACGCCGTCCTCATCGGCGCGGAACTCCACCACGTCGCACTCGCCGCTCAGCCGCAGCCGGTGTGAGACTACTCGCATGCCGCGGATTATCAAAAGGCCGCCGCGCTTTTCGCTGAGCGTATCGTCGTGGGCGCGCTCATGCTCCAGCCGCCCTTCGGCGGTGCGGAGGTTTTCGCTCCACTGCTGCTCCAGATACACGAGCGCCCACTGCCTCCGGCAAAAGCTGAAGTGTTGTATGCCGGCGAGCTGCAAATAATCTTCACTCTCCGTCATAGACTTCCACCGCGAGGCCGGGGAGCGCTCCACAGGTTATGGTGTAGTCGTCTATGCTGCGGGGAGTGTCGGACGTGGCCTCTACTTTGAGCAGCCGGTGGACCTTGGCGGAGGAATACTGGCCGTTTTTGCAGTTGTGCTTCCACCAGTAGAGCCGCAAAACCTCCATGCTGCCGTCCGGACGGGCGGAGGACACGTCGTTTTCAAAGAGCGAGACGAGGGCTTTCTTTATGACCTCGGCGTCCTCGTCGGAGAAGCCGGTCTTTTCGGCCAGCTGGCAGTTGATGCTGCCGAAGGTGGTGTACAGGCCGAAGTTTACGCGGTGCTTCATGCCCATGGTGTCGCTGGACTTCTTGGCTGCGGGCTCGCTGTTGACGCTCTTGGTTATCTGTACGCTGTTGATTTCGATGGGGTCTACACTGAACGCGGGGTGGATGGACACAGGACCGCGCACGCCTACAGATACGCCGTCGTCTTTGCTGCCCTTGAAGGCGAACACCTGACCGAAGCTGCGAACGTCGAGCCAGGTCTCGCAGGCAATGCGCGCGTACTCGTCCTTGTCCTTGGTTTTGAGCTCCTTGACGGCCTCGGCGCGCTCTTTTAGTGAGTGGAAGCCGTCGGTGGCGCGGTCGTCGGACTGCACGAATACGCACTCGCCCATATCCATCATGCGGTTGCGAATCTTGCGCTTGAGGCAGACGTCGGATATCTCGCCGTGACCGTCGTAGGTCTCGCGCGGGCGGTTGCCGTTGAGCGGATCGCCGTTGGGGTTGGCGTGGTTGACGGCGATGACGAGGGCAAAGTCTATCTTATTCTGAAGAGCTGACATTTTAATTATCCTCCTTATTTTCAAGCTTCGCTGCCGTCGTCGCCGGCGGCCTTGTCTTTCTTTGAGGTGAAGAAGTACTGTTTCTGGCTGGCGTAGCCCAGAAGATATAGCTCGTCGAGCGGCTTGTTGTTGTAGTCCTCGAACGGTATGCTGTCTATCAGCTCGAGCATTTTGTTGTAGGCATAGGTGCTCTGGCCGTTTTTGATGAGCCGGGAGACGTAGGGCGCGAGCTGCCGCTCCAGCTCCTTGCAGGACTTGGACGGGTGCTGGGTGAACGCCACCTCCATGCGCTGGGCGTTGGTGGGCCGGCGGTCGGCGGATTTGACGGCGCCGCTGTTCTCGGCGCAGAACTCTGTGTAGTCGGCGCAGGCCAGTATCCGCCCGAACACATAGCTGCGGCTGGGATAGCCCTCTTTCAAAGCCATATTGTAATCCTCCTTCAAGTTCCGGTTGTGGCAGCCGCGCACCAGTGCGCAGGCGATGCTCCTGACCTTTTGAGCTTCATAGTATTCGTAGGCCGCCGAGTTTGATGCCCTGCGGGCGGCGGAGAGCATGATGTCCCGCGGCAGACACTTGCCTTCCGTGATGCAGGCCAGCAGGCGCTCAATGGTCTGGCTGACCAGCTTCTCATCCGCGTTTTCGCCGTAAGCGGCCTTGGCTATGTCGGCGGGCGAGGGTGCGCCGTAGAATGAGACGCGGATGTACTTTTTCTTTCCGTCCTTCTCTGTATGTATCCTGCGGTAATTGTGCCGCCAGGCAAAGGTTTCGTGCCAGTCGAGCACGTTTTTGATGAGCTGGGAGCCGTCCAGCTCGCGGTAGTACTTGACGGACATGCGCCCGGGCGTGGCGGAGTCGAGCACCATGACGCTTATCTTGGAGTACGATCCGAGCGCCGCCTTGTATCCGCTGGCGGCTTTGTTGAAGAGCTGCGCGAAGGCGGTCCTCGTCGTGTCAACCGTGACCTGTTCCTGACTCGAGACCGCCTCGGCGAGGTCGTCCTCGCCGGCAAAGTCAACCGAGTCCCAGGTGGGGGCCGGTACATCCTCGTTCTCGGTACCCCAGACGAGTATCGTCTGGCTGCCGTTGTATATGCCCTGCTTGCCGATGAGCCAGCGCAGGGCGCTGTGTGCCTTCTGCGTGGTCTCGTAGCCTATGTGCAGCGCCTGCTTTGCGTTGTCGAAGCGCTCGCCGCGGAAGGTGAAGTTGGCGGAGTCGTTGCTGGAGATCAGTTTCGCCTTGTCTCCGGCGTTGCGTATCTTATACGGGCTGAGCTGGGAGAGCGGCATTTTCCTGCCGGTCACGAAGCATGTACCCACGTCGCTGAACTGAGAGGTGTAGTAGTCAATCCAGCTTAGCTTCGTCTGCTCGTCCTCGTGGAGCCCTGTTCCGCCGACGCGCCAGCGGACGAAGCACTCGGTCTCGTCGGCAAGCAGCGGCGCTATTGCCGGGGCCTCGCCGCTGTATTTCTTCCAGTTGGTTACCAGCTTGCCGTCCTCGCCTGTGACAAGCACCCTGTAGTTCACCAGGTCTGAGATGAGAGTGCCGCTCTTGACATATGTAAGCACGGCCCGCAGCTTGCCGCTGCCGTATTCGGAGTCACACCAGGCCTCAAGCTGGCTGACGTATTCGTTATATTTGCTGTCCTTACGGCCCCCAAAGGCCGGGTAGTCGGCTGCGACGTACTGCAGTTTGTCGGCGAGCGGATGCGGGATGAAGCCCGAGGTGCGGGAGCCGGACCTCTCTGTGCATGGTATGACGGTCGTGGCCTCGTCCGGCCTGAGCACGCGCGCGGACAGGAACTCGCCGCCGTCCGACAGGCTGACCTCAACCTGGGCCTTTTGAGTGGTATGTCCGACCGGCAGCAGCACCGGCGCTTCACGCTCTCTGCGGTAGGACGGTTTTCCGACCTCGCCGAGGTTTTTCTCATATACCTCATAGCAGCGCTCAATCCAGCCCATCGTATCCGACCTCCTTTGCCAGCTCGGTCGCCGGCGAGAAATTTATGCCGCTTGTGAAGGTTTTCCGGCTGCGATGAGCTATCCGCTCTACGACGGGGCAGTCCTCCGGCCGGCAGAAGTCTATAGTTCCGCCGTGCATAACGGGCCGCCACAGCCTCATTTTCAGTACGCCGTCCTCGCCCTCGTCGGGGTAGGTGAAGCCGTGCAGCATGAGGCCGAGCGGCATGTCGGGCACGCCCTCATAATCGCTTTCCCCTTCGTCAAAGACGCAGGGCTCGACATAGCCCTGGCACTCCCGCGCGCCCAGATAGATATCGCGCCGCCCGCCGCGCTCAATCATGCGTCTGGCGATGAAAAAGTGCTTGTTTTCGTCCCGGTCACCGGCCAAATCCGGCCTGTGTTCGTTCCACTCGAAGTGTGCGCGCAGCCGGTACTCCACGTTTACAAGGTAGGTGTAATAAGACAGGTCGTTATTACCGTCGTTGTATCGGATGGGACGTGTGCCCTTGCTCTCAGTCTCAATCGTGTTCATTATGCGGACTGAGTCCGGGTGCCAGATGAAGGTAGGCTTCCAGTAACAGCTCTCGAGTATGCCCTTGAGCGCCTCGTAGGTCGGTACCGGGTAACTGCACTTTTCGCCTCCGACACGGGTTATGGGCTCGCTGAAGAGGGCGTAGCGCCCCCAAATGCGCAGCTCCACAGAGTTTTTAAACCGCAAATCGCTTCCTCCTTTCCTATTGGAACATTGGCTCTAAGGGCAGAGGGTCAAACACCACGCCCGGCCCTTCTGAGTCATAATAGTTGCCCTGAAGTATCATCACTGTGCCGTCCAGCTCAACGGACACAGCGCCGTCGAGCTTGTGCAGCTCACTGTTGCTGAGTTGTACGGCGTAGGCCTCCAGCTGCCTAAGCAGCTCCGGAGAGCGCTCGCCGGAGAGCAGCCGGCCTATGAGCTCCTTGCCGGCGCCATACGGGACAAGCACGCCCCGCTTTTCGTCGGATATGGCCTCAAACGCGCCCTCGGCCGTCTCAAAAGCCTGGTGCATGGTGAACGTTTGCACTTTCCTGCCGGCTCCGGCTGCGGCCTTCATGCCTTTCTCGTTTACGGTCAGCAGGTCGACCAGGCTGACAGAGAGGCCGGAAGAGTCTTGGTGGTATTCCATCTCCTTTTCTATCGACTTCTGCGAGTAGAGCAGCTCGTAGTACCTGTCTATGGCGTCGACCCCGAGCCAGTCCGTACCCTCGGGCATGGCCTCGAGCAGTCTGCGCATGGCCTGCTTTGCCTCGTCAATCTCCTTAAGATAGGAGAGCTTTTCGTCACAGTCGACTATGTACAGCGCGCCCAGGCCGTCGCCGTGGCGGTTGCTGCGGCCGCCGGTCTGGATGGCGTTCACCAGACCGGCCATGGAGCGCACGGCGCAGTCGAAGCTCAAATCCACGCCCGCTTCGATGAGCTGGGTGCTCACGCACACGACTCGCTCTCTGCCAAGCAGGCTTTCAAGCTGCCGGATGACGTCGCTGCGGTGGGCGGAGCACATCCGCGTAGTCAGGCAGAACAGGCGCACATCGCTGTCAAGCCGACCGCGCAGCTCATTGTACAGGCCCACGGCGCCGGGTTTGGTGTTCATGACCACGAGCGTACTGCGGCACTTATCGCTGAGCTCGCTTACGAATCCGGCGAGCTCCGGTATTGTCATGGCGCCGTGCAGGCACCTGCTGGCGTCGCAGTTGACCCGCTTGAGTTTGGCGAATATGTCGCGGTAGTCCGGTACAATGTCGCAGTTTTCGGACAGCATCAGAGGGTGCTTGAGTTCGCCCAGCGCGGGCTGGGTGGCCGTGCAGAGGATAATTACACAGCCGAACAGCTCGGCGAGTGTGTTGACCGCCAGATTGAAGAGGTATGTATGCTTGAGCGGCAGCGCCTGCACCTCGTCGAACAGCAGCACGGAACCCGCGAGCGAGGCCATGCGCCTGACGTTGCGCCGGGGTGCGGCAAATGCCGTATCCAGAAACTGGACCATCGTGCTGCAAATCACGGGACAGCCCTCCCAGCGGCTGGAATACATCTGGTAGTTTGCCTCATCCCCGGCCTCGGCTATGAAGTCGGAGTGGTGCTCGAGCACGTTTTCATCCCCTATAGCCTCCCGTATCCGGCCGGCGTTCTGGCCGGTGATGGATTTGAAGGGGGCAAAGTAGAATATGTGCCGGGCGTTTATGCTCCGTGCGGCATTCAGGCAGAAGCGCAGCCCGGCGTAGGTCTTTCCCGCTCCGGTCGGCAGGCAGAGCCGGTATATTCCCGGCTTGCCCCCTGCTCCGGCATCGCGGCAGCGCTCGGACAGCTCCTGACGCAGGCCGTCTATCGGATGGCTGTTGGAGAGCCCGCCGATATGGCTCTCGCCCCGCAGATAGAGCTCTTCCCACATACGGTCCCTGGCTTCGCGGCCCTCGCGCTCCGGCAGCTCTTTGCCGTCCATGAAGCAGGCGGTGTCCGTCCAGTCCGCGTCGACAAGCGCGGAGAAGAGCAGGCGCTGCGTAAAGCCGAGCGAAAAGCTGCGCTGAGCTTCGTCGGGGTAGAGGCGGTTCAGTTTCAGCCTGAGCTGCCGGACTTCCTCTCCGGCCTCCGCCATCAACGATTCGACCTCGTACTCCGGTATGACCTCGGAGAAGAAGCGCTGCACGCACTCGGCATAGTTTTCGTCCGCACTCCCCAAGCGCAGCTTGTCCTTCCAGCTCTCGTGGCCGAGAGGGGAGAGCATGTCGCAGCGAACCCCGTGGTGGCAGCCTATTGCTATTGCGGCCATCTGCGCTGCCAGATACGTGCTGGCCGGCGCCTTGACGGCCCGTTCCATCAACCACCGCATACCGGCGGAGGAGTGGTTCACGCGCTCATTGGTAAGGCCAAGGATGCGCCGCTGGCCGAGATCCTGACTCTTGCCCATATCGTGCAGCAACCCTGTCAGATACCCAAGCTTCTCCAGGCCGATTATCTTGCAGAGCTCACTGCAAAGTCCTGCCACGCTTAGGCAGTGTACCGGCAAGAGCTGAATGGCGCCGGTGTCCGGCCGCCTGTGTGCAACAAGCATTCTCGTCACTCCTATTTGTTTTAGTATTATTGCATTAAATTTTATAACTAAGTATATATCATGTCCACAATGATGCCAAGAATTATATCCAATTTTGTCGAAATATTCCTTGATAAATTTTGTTGCAATGCTTTATTTACAATGATACAATAACAAAGCATTTTTCAATGCCGTCGCTCTCCTGCCAGGGGAGCGTGGATAGAAATGTTTTTGTATCATTGCACAGTAAAAACGGCAGCCGTCAGGCCGCCGTTTTTGCTATATCCAGGCTGTGTTTTGCCCGGCAAAATTTTTTCAAAAAATTTTTCCGCCGACCCCGGTTTCGGCGAGGTCCCTCCGTAATCTATGGGTGTAAGCAAAAAACAAAAACAAACACACATAAATAAGGAGATGACTTAAATGAAGAAGCTGAACGTCAAAACGATAGGTATCGCCGCCGCTGCCGCCGCCATGCTGGCCCTCGCCGGGTGCGGGGAAAACAACACGGCCTCGCTGCCGCAGGAGAGCCTGCCCGAGCAGAACATCGCGGCCCCGCAGGAGACCGCAGGAACGCTGCTGCTCAGCGTGAACCCCGCGATAGAGCTCGATTACGACATGGAGGGCGACGTGGTGCGGCTCAACGCCCTCAACGACGACGCAAAGGCAGTGCTGGCGGGCTACGACAGCTACTACGGCCGCAGCGCCGAGGTCGTCGCCGCCGAGCTGGTGGGTGAGATAGACGAAGCCGGGTACTTCGACACGACCGTCGCCGGCAATGAGCGCAATATCGTGCTCCGTCTCGAGCGCGGAAGCGAATACCCCGAGGGCTTCCTCACGGAGATAGAGGCCTCCGTCCGTCAGGCGGTCAGCGAGCGCGGCGGCACAAGCCAGGCGGTGGCAATCGGCGCAGATGACTACAACGCCGCCTACGCAGACAGGGGCTATATCAGCTCCGACGCCGCGGAGAGGCTGGTGGCGGCACAGACCGGCATCGGCAATCCGCAGTTTGTGGTAAAGGAATACGAGCTCGATGACGGCGACTACGAGGTGGAGCTGATTGTCAACGGTGTGGAGTACGAGTACGAGGTTGACGCCTACACAGGCCGCGTGACCGAGGTCGAGCGTGATGACGATAGCTTTGACGACCGCTACGACGATGTGTACGACGATAACTACGACGACGTGTACGATGACGGTTGGGATGACATGTACGACGACTGGGATGACGATGACTGGGATGACGATGACTGGGATGACGATGACTGGGATGATGATGACTGGGACGACGATTGGGACGACGATTGGGACGACGACTGGGATGATTGACCGGTTTACTGAGATTTAATGCGGATTTCACACGGATTTGATGTAAAATCCTGACGCCTGTGATATTCTCGTAAAAACCTGCGCGCCGGCCCGCTGCCAAGACCGGCGCGCGGCTTTATGGGGGATGACGATGGTCTCGACGAAGCAGGACATAATCGAATGGGTACTCGCGGCCAAGGAGGATCCGGATGCCGCAGACAGCCTTATAAACCAGTACATGGGCTTCATCCGCGCCGAGGCCGGGAAACTCAGCTTCGGCGACAAAGAGGATGAGCTGAGCGTCGCCATGCTCGCGTTTTACGAGGCGGTGCTCGGCTATGAGCGCTCGCGCGGGAGTTTCCTCAGCTTTGCCGCGAAGGTCATACGCTCACGGCTCATCGACTACCACCGCAGCGAGAGCCGCCACCGCGGACACGGCTCGCTGAACGAGCGCGCGGGCGAGGACGGCGCAGAGCTTCTGGAGCTCTTACCCGACACGCGCGACGATATAGAGGAGCTGAACACCCGCGAGGCGGCGCAGGGCGAGATAGAGGAGTACGCCAAGACGCTTGCCGCCTTCGGCCTGACTTTCTCCGATGTCGCGGACAACTGCCCGAAGCAGGAGCGGACGCTCCGCGCCTGCCTTGACGCGCTGGGATACGCGAGGCAAAAGCCGGAATTGCTCGCCGCCGTGGAGAAAAGCGGCAAGCTGCCCATGGCGGAATTGGCCTCCGGCGCGGGCGTCGAGCGCAAGACGCTTGAGCGGCACAGAAAATACCTGGTCGCCATGCTGCTCGCCTTCACCAACGGTTTTGAGTTAATACGCGGCCACCTGTGCAGGCTCGATGGCGGGAGGGGGACGAAATGAAATACCTGATACTTGAGTCCCGGGCCGCCTACTGCGTCGCACTCGGAGAGGACGGGCGCTGTATAAAGTGCGCAAATATGAGCTACGAGGTCGGCGACAGGGTGGAGGACGTAATTGAGCTGAAGCTGCCCGAGCGGCGCGACAACCGCCGTATAGTGCGCATGGCGTCGCTCTGCGCGGGACTGGCCGCCTGTGTGTGCATAGCCTTCTTCGGCTGGTATCGTCCCAATTATGCGGCCTACGGCACCCTGCGCATGAGCATAAACCCCGATGTGGAGCTGACGCTCAGCCGCACGGAGCGCGTACTGGATGCCGAAGGGCTGAACGCCGACGGCGCTGCGCTGCTGGACGGCCTGGATTTGTCCGGCATGGATGCGCAGGCGGCGGCGGACGCTTTGGTCGCGCAGTCTATTGCGGACGGTTATCTCTCCGAGGGCGGGCAGGTGACTGTGTCTGTGGACGGCGGCAGTGAGGACTGGCGCAGCGAGACTGAGGGCGATACGCTCGAGACACTCGAAGAGCGCTACGGCACCTTCGCCATAATCCGCACGCCGGAAGAGCCGATAATCACCGTACCGGTTTCGACTGCGAGCCCGACGCCCACGCCGACGGCGGTCCCAACCCCGACTCCGCCCCCTGTGCAGAGCATACCGCCCTACGTTGACGATGACGACGGCTGGGACGACGATGACAGCGACGATGACGATGACGATGATGACGATGATGACGGCGCGGACGGCGGCGATGATGACTGGGACGATTGAGGCCAGGAGCCAAAGCGCCGCGTGGAGCCAAATTCTGCGCTTTGCGGCCGAAGAGGATTGCTTGCGCTGTACGGTGCCGTCATGGGTTCCGGAAGGATATGCCCGGCCCGTATAAGGCGGCGTCGTGGCCCGCGTTTTCCAGGCCCTGTGAAAAACAGGGCAAAACTGATGCCGGCACGGAATTTCCCGTGCCGGCATTGGTATGTGGGCGAGAGGGACGGCGCAGGCGCGCCGTCAGGCCCGGGGTGAAATACAGGAGCTCAGAACAGCTCGTCGCCGCTCTTGCAGTCCAGGCCGGGGTGCAGGTCGAACCGCACCGCACCGACGCGGGCCCTGCCCTTGACGGCTTCCTGGACGAGATACGTCCCGCGTATGCCGAAGCCTCCGCACAGCTCTATGGCGGAGCAGCCGGCGTCCGCCATTTCAACGGCGGCTGCGACGCCCTCCTCATAGGTGGAAACCCCGATTGACGTGAGCTCGACGCCAGGCGTTTTGACTACCGAGCGATGAAGCGCAGGGTCGGCGCCCGGGGCAATAAATATGAAAGCAGCTGTCAGCATGGCTTAGCCTCCTACTTCCTGTTGGGTATATGCACCGCGCGTTTGTCCGCCGCAAGAACGGCCTCGCGCAGCCCCTCGGATACGGTCGGATGGCAGTGTATTGTGTCCGCCAGCTCGTCCAGCGTAGCCTCGAGACGTATTGCGAGCGCGGCCTCCTCTATGAGGTCCGTGGCGCGGTCGGCCAGGATGTGTACGCCGAGTATCTCGCCGTACTTTGCCCCGGCTATAACCTTTATCATGCCGTTAACGGCGCCGACAACCAGACTTTTGCCATTCGCGCTGGTGGGGAAGCGTCCGACCTTGTACTCGATTCCAAGCTCCTTGCACCGTTCCTCGGTAAGCCCGACGCAGGCGAACTCCGGACCGACGTATGCGCAGCTCGGGCTGGCGTCGGGATTGAAAACAGAGCTTCCGCCCATAGCGTTTTCAGCCGCCACCTCGCCCATGGCCATGGCGGCGTGGGCCAGCATCAGCTTGCCGTTGCAGTCGCCTACGGCGTAGATGCCGCTGACGCTGGTTTCCATGCGCTCGTCCGTGACGATGTATCCGTTTTCGAGCTTTACGCCTGTTTTGTCCAGACCCAGCGAGGCGGTGTTTGGCCCACGGCCGACACTGAGCAGCACCTTTTCCGCGCTTATTGTACGCTCGCCCGACGGGGTCCTGACCTTTACGTCCGCGCCGACTCCCGTGTCCGAAACAGAGAGTACGGTGGAGCCGGTAAGTATCTCCATACCGGCGGCTTCAAGCTGCGCCTGCACCATGCCCGTCAGCTCTGCGTCCATGAGCGGCAGGAGCTTTGGAAGCATCTCCACCACCGTCACCTTTGTGCCGAAGCGCTGATAAACGCTGCCCAGCTCTATGCCGATGACGCCTCCGCCTATGACAAGCAGGCTCTCAGGTATGTGGTCCAGCGTCAGCGCGCCCGTGGAGTCTATTACTGCCCCGGACTCCTTCACGCCGGGTATGGGCGGAACAATCGGGTAGGAGCCGGAGGAGATTATAATCTTGTCGGCTGTCAGGCTCCTGCCGTCCACGCTGACGGTGCGCGCCCCGGTGAACACGGCCTCGCCGTTTATCACGCTTATCTTGTTGGCCCGCATAAGCGCGGCGACGCCCGAGGTCAGCTTATCGCTAACGCCCTGCCGGTTGGCCTGTACTCTGGCCCAGTCGACGGCAACGTCGCGGCCGAGGATGCCGATGCCTTCGGAGTGCGTTGCAAGCTCATACACCTCGGCGCTGTGCAGCAGGGCCTTGGTGGGCATGCATCCGCGGTTGAGGCAGGTGCCGCCTATTCTGTCGCGCTCAATCAGAGTTACCCTGGCTCCGAGCTGGGCGGCGCGTATCGCCGCGACATAGCCGCCCGGGCCTCCGCCTATAACGAGTACGCTGCCTGCCTCGGCCTCCTTTGCCTCCGGCGCGGCGACGGGCGCGTCGGCCACGGCTTCTCCGGGCTGGCCGATGACGGCGACCTTTTCAAGGCATTTGGCGGAGCCTCCTTCCGGGACGTATATTTTCAGCAGCGTGCCTGAGCCGGACGCCTCGATGGTGTTGGTGAGCTTGTCGGTCTCGACCTCGAACAGCCCTTCGCCCTCGTTGACCGTATCTCCCTCATGCTTGAGCCACTTGCTTACCGTGCCTTCGGTCATAGTGAGGCCCAGCTTGGGCATGACAATTTCTTTCGCCATATGTGCCTCCTTATGCAAGCAGCAGCGCGGGGTTTTCCATGAGCTTCTTTATGCGCTGAAGGAACTGGGCGGCCACGGAACCGTCGACAACCCGGTGATCGGCTGTCAGCGAGAGGTTCATAATGGGCCTGACGCAGATTTCACCGTTGACTACGACGACTTTGTCCTCCATGGTGTTGACGCCGAGAATGGCCACCTCGGGCTGGTTGATTATGGGAGAGAAGCTTTCGATTCCGTACATACCGAGGTTGGTTATTGTGAAGGTCCCGCCGGAGAGCGCATCCATTGGCAGCCTGCCCTCGCGCGCCTTGGCGGCAAGCTCCTTGACCTCGGCGGAGATTTCGCTGAGCGTTTTCTTGTCGGCGTCGCGCACATTGGGGACCACGAGGCCGTTGTCCAGCGCGACGGCCACGCCCATGTTTACATAGTGCTTGTATATTATCTTGTTGCCGTCAACAGAGCAGTTGAGCAGGGGGAATTCTGTCAGGGCTTTGGCCACAATCTTTACGAGAAGATCCGTATAGCTGACCTTTACGTCGTCGCTTTTAAGCTGCTCGCGCAGGCGCTTCAGCTCGGTCATGTCTATGCCGAGATTGAAGGTTACTGTCGGGCTGGTCATATGGGAGTTGAGCATGTTGTTTGCGATGGCCTTTCGCATGCCGTTCATAGGCACCGTTTCCTCGCGCGGCGCGGCGGGGGCCGGGCCTGTGCCCGCGCCCTGTACGGCGGCCAGTATGTCTGCGGCCAGTACGCGCCCGTGCGCTGGGATATCTTTCAGCTCTACTCCTATGTCGGCCGCCACCTTGGCCGCGAGCGGGCTTGCCTTAACCTTGGGTCCGGAGTCCTCCGGCATGGGGGACGGCGCCGCCCCGGCAGGTTTGTAGTTCTTGACGTCCTCCTCGGTTATGCGGCCCTTGGGGCCGGTGCCGGAGACGAGGGAGATGTCTATGCCAAGGGACTTCGCGAGCTTTTTCGCCGCCGGGGATGCAAGGACGCGCTCGCCCGAGGCCCTGGCAGGCGCCGGCGCGGCGGGCGCGGCGGGCGCCGCCGCACCGGCCTTGGGCTCCGCGGGGGCGGCTCCGCCCAAAAGCGCCGCGTAGTCCTCTCCGGGCTCGCCTATGACGGCGACCGGCTTCAGGCAGGGCACCTCCGCGCCCTCGGCGGCAACTATTTTCAAGAGGACGCCCGAAACGGACGCCTCGATGGTGTTGGTGAGCTTGTCGGTTTCGACCTCGAACAGCCCTTCGCCCTCTTTAACTGTGTCGCCCTCGTGCTTAAGCCACTTGCTGACCGTACCTTCGGTCATAGTGAGGCCCAGCTTGGGCATGACTATAACTTTCGCCATGTACTGACCTCCTTACTTTGTGTTGTACATTCCCAGCCCCGCCGCGCACGCGAGTATTTCCCGCGGAAGGACGCGCCACGGCCCGTCGCGGTTTATGACAAACGTTACCTCGTCGCCGGGCTGTATGCGCACTTCGCGCTCTCCGTCCAGGGCAATCATGCATCTGTTTTCCGCCGTAAATGTGTACGGCTTACCCAGGTCCAGGCGGCTGGAGCCGGACACATATACCGGGGTCAGGACTCCCGCGGCTATCGGCGCAAGTACGCCCTTTCCCTCGCTGCCGAGAGTTATGCACAGCCCGAAGTCATCCGTATCCTCTACTATTTCGTAGGCCCCGGCTACGGCTGAGAAGCCTATCGTAGCCGGATGGCAGCGGGTTACGGCTATCCTCCGTATGCGCTCCGGATCCCAGATCGCCTTGGCGCCGGTGTAGAAATCGTCCGAAACAACGGCGTCCACAAGGGCTATGTCCCTGGCCTCGCCGTTGACAAAGACGGTTATTTTCTTGTCATGTATGCAGCAGCCGCGCGGATTTTCCATAAGCGCTGCCGCTGCGGCGGCCATACCGGCCACTGTGCCCTCCATCATGGCGGGGTATACGTTGTTTGTGCCGGTGGATATGCTCAGCATGGGGGTGCATCCCGCCGCCTTGGCCGCTGCCCGTGAAGTGCCGTCGCCTCCGAGCACGACTATGCAGCCCACGCCCTGCTCCGACATCATCCGTGCGGCGCGCACGGTGTCCTCCATGGTGGCCTCCAGCTCAAAGTCCAGCAGGCGGAGGCCGGCGCTGAGTACGCCGTCGTCCTCCAGAGCGTCTTTAACGGCATAGCCTATCATAAAGGTGTCCGGCATGAACACCGCCTCGTCAATGCCCATGCCCTGGGCGGCCAGGACTATGCGCTTGCAGATGTTTACCTTTTCATTGTTGTCTATGGTTGTGGCGTAGGATACAAGCCTGCGTATGTCCTTGCCCGAAGCCGGATTTGCAATGATACCGATTGAGGCCATATAGCACCTCCCTGACCTACAGATAGCGGATTCCTCCGTAAAAAGCGGCCCGCGCAAGGGCTTGCGCCTGGCTTGCGCGGGCCGCGCCCGGAAAGAACGGGTTACAGTATTTTCTTGGCGCCGTGGATGATGTCCTCGGCACTGGGCATATAATACTGCTCCAGGACCGGGGCGAACGGGACCGGGGTGTCGAGAGCGCCTATGCGCACGACGGGGGCGTCAAGATAGTCGAACAGCTCCTCGCCTATCATTGCGCTTATTTCGCCGCCGTAGCCGCCGCGCCTGACCTCCTCTGTGACGACGAGGGCGCGGTGGGTTTTGCTGACGGATTCGGCTATCAGCGCCTTGTCGAGAGGGTAGAGGCTCCTCAGGTCTACAACCTCAGCGCTTACGCCGTCCTGTGCAAGCTTTTCGGCGGCGTCAAGCGCGTCGTAAACCTGCTTGCCGTAGGTGATTATCGTGATGTCGTCGCCTTCGCGGCATATTTTGCCCTTGCCGAGAGGTATGGGCTCGAAGGAGTTGACCTCGCTCTTCATGCTGAGCAGCACCTTGTTTTCAAAGTACATGACCGGGTCGTTATCGTCGATTGCCGTGAGCATCAGGCCCAGGGCGTCCTCCGCGCAGGACGGGTACACGACCTTCAGTCCGGGGACGTGGGTCAGCCACGCCTCAAGGCTCTGCGAGTGCTGCGCCGCGGCGCCCGTGCCTGCGCCGGCCGGAAGCCTGACGACCATGGGCAGGGAAATCTTGCCGCCGAACATATAGCGCATCTTGGCCGCCTGGTTTACCAGTTGGTCCATGCCGACGGTCAGGAAGTCGCAGAACATAAGCTCTGCTATCGGCCGCAGCCCTGTCGCGGCAGAGCCGACGGCGCAGCCGATGATGGCGCCCTCGGAAATCGGCGTATCGCGTACACGCTCCGGGCCGAACTCGTCAATCATGCCCATCGAGACGCCGAAGCAGCCGCCGAACTTTCCGACGTCTTCGCCGAAAAGAATAACGTTGGGGTCCTCACGCATCCGAATGCTCATGCCCTCGCGGATGCCTTCAGCATAGGTCATCATCTTCATCTGTCGCGCACCTCCTCAACTATGTCGGAATACACATCCACGACCGCTGTCTCGACGGCGGGGATGGGCTGGGCGTCGGCGAAGGCGATGGCGTCGTCTATCTCCTTCGCGACCTGGGCGTCGACCGCGTCGACTTCCGCCTGGGTCATGACGCCGTTTTCAACAAGGAACTTGGCGTAACGCGGCATGGGGTCTTTCTCCATCCACGCCTCCTGCTCCTCCTTGGGCTTGTATATGGCGGGGTCGCCTTCAAAGTGTCCGTGCTGGCGGTAGGTCTTGCACTCAATCAGCGTCGGCCCCTTGCCCGCGCGCGCCCTGGCTACCGCCTCGTGGGCCGCCTCGTACACAGCCAGCGGGTCGTTGCCGTCGACGGCGACGCCGGGGATGTTGTAAGCGGCGCCGCGGTCTGCTACGTCCTTTATGGCCTGATGGCGGTCCTGGCTCATGGATATGCCGTAGTGGTTGTTCTCGCAGACAAAGACAACCGGCAGCTTCCAGATGCTCGCCATGTTCAGCGACTCGTGGAAGGTGCCCTGGTTTGTGGAGCCGTCGCCGAAGAAGCAGACGCAGACCTGGTCGGTGCCGCGGACCTTGGCGCTCAGTCCGGCGCCGCAGGCTATGCAGTGGCCGGCGCCGACTATGCCGTTCGCGCCGAGTATGCCCTTGTCCCGGTCCGCGATATGCATCGAGCCGCCTTTGCCCTTGCAGTAGCCGGTCTCGCGCCCGAACAGCTCCGCCATCATCAGGTTGAGATCGCCGCCCTTGGCTATTATGTGGCCGTGCCCGCGGTGCGTACTCGTGATGAAGTCGTTGTCGGTAAGGCATTCACAGACAGCCGGGGCTATTGCCTCCTCGCCCAGATACAGGTGGACAAACCCAGGTATTTTGCCCTCTGCGAACAGCTTGGCAGCCGTGCTCTCGAAGTCTCGTATGCGGCGCATCTTCACATACATATCCTTCATCTGCTCATTGCTGATTGCCATTCAATAACCTCCTTCAATTTAAAATACTTTAATTTGCAATGCCGCAGATGCGGCATTAGACGTCTACATACACCTCTACGGCGGCGACAGCTGCCTCTATGCTCTCGTCGCAGTCACCGAAATCCGGGATGCAGAGCCCGCCGCAGCTCAGCCCGCCCGGGACGGCCACGACCTCCACCGTGCCTACCGGGAAAACCGACGCCACGGCGTTGACATCCACGTCGTTGGGCCGGGTTACGGCGACGGTGGCGCGTATGAATACCTGCTTCCTGAAGTCGGTCAGGCCCAGAACCTGCTCCAGCCCGCACAGGCAGCTGCGGGATATCGCGTCCTTTGCAGCCTTGGCTGCGGCCTTTGTGACGTCCTGACCGTGAAAGTCTGTTCCCAGTCCGAATTCGACGATGTACTTTTTCAATTTTCTCACCTCCAGAGCTGCCTCACGTCTATTATTATATATGCAGTCATCAAAATTCTCAATATTAGGCGTAAAATTCTCAAATTTTCAGCGATGACCATAAAAGAGCGAAGAGGTGTCTGCGCTAATTGCACAAATAGTCAGTAAAATAACAAAGCCGTGAGATGAATTTCGACAAATTCATCTCACGGCTTGAGAATTTATTGCGATAATCTCAGCTGCCGCTGAGATTTAAGACTGAAGAGCGGAGGCTTTTCACGTCAATGCCGCAGCGCTTTATATGCCGGTAGAGAGTGGCCCGGCTGACGCCAAGCCTCTCTGCGGCCTTTTCCACGTCGCCGTCGCACAGGGTGAGGGCGGAGAGAATTTCTCCCGCCTCGGAGCCGGACTTTGCCGGAGCTTCCGCACCGGAGGGCGTGCTTCCCACAGCCAGATGCAGGCTCTGCTCGCTCAGAACATTGTCGTTGGTCGCGTAGAAAGCGCGTTCTATTCCATTTTGCAGATCTCGCACGTTTCCGGGCCATTCATAGGCCATGAGCCCGTCTACAAACTCCTGCGACATGGATTTGCCCTGTTCGGGATTCGCCCCGTTCAGCCTTGCAAGGAAGCGCTCGGCGCAGACGCAGATGTCGCCTGGGCGCCTGCGCAGCGGCGGTATCTCCAGGCGCAGGACGTTGAGCCTGTAGTACAGGTCGTCCCTGAAGGCGCCGGAGGCGGCGAGATCGCCCAGCCGCTTGTTTGTGGAGGCGATTATGCGTATATCCAGCGCTATTTCCTGTGAGCCGCATATACGGGTTATGCGGTGAGATTCGACCGCCGAAAGCAGCTTCGCCTGGAACTCAATGGGTATTTCGCTGACCTCGTCTAGGAACAGCGTGCCGCCCTGTGCCAGCTCAAACTTGCCGGGCGCTCCGTCACGGTGGCCGGGGAGGGCGTCGGGTTCAAATCCGAACAGCTCCTGCTCAAGCATATCCCGATGCAGCGAGGCGCAGTTCACGACGACGAAGGGGCCGGACGCGCGGCTGCCCGCGTTGTGTATGGCCTGGGCCAGCAGCTCCTTGCCTGTACCGGACTCGCCTTCAATCAGTATGTTGCCGTCATAGTGGGCGTATCTGGCCGCAAGAGCGACGGCCTTTTTCATTTCCGGGTCTGCGGTAAAGATGTCGTCGAAGGTATAGGACGCGTGGTTGCCTATGAGCTTGTTTACGGAGGCGATGAGGTGCTTCTGCTTCTTCAGAGTGACATTGAGCGTCCTTGAGCCGAGCGTGTGCGCGTGGGTGATGGCTGCGCTGCACCTCACGACTCCGTCCCGGGTCTTTACACGCACGTCGTCGGAAAAGCTGCCGCCGTGGAGCCAGCCCTTGGCGTCCCAGTCTATATCCGGTATTATTTTGCGAAAATCGAGCTGAGACAGCTCGCCGCTCTCCATGTCAAAGAGCCTCAGCGCGGCGCTGTTTGCCCATACGGGACGGAAGCCGTGCCCCAGCAGGACGATACTGTCTGCGCTGCCCTCGAGCGCGGAGCGCATCAGCTCGGCGCTCTGCTGGATGGACAGCTTGCCCTCTATGCCTATCGCCGCCGCCAGCACGACGGCGAGGGTGTGGTCGTGTACGTCCTCGGCCTCGCCGGACATGTTGATGCAGCCTATGACCTCGCCGTCGGGGCCGTGTATGGGAGCGGCGGAGCAGGTCCAGCCGTGGTGAGTGCGGCAGTAGTGCTCTGCGCCGACCATCTGTATTGCGATGTCCGAATCAAGGGCGACGCTTATGGCGTTTGTGCCGACGCTCTGGTTGTCCCACAGCGCGCCTGAAACAAACCTCAGGTCCATGGTTTTAGACATGATACTCTCGTCGCCCATTGTCTCAAGCACATACCCTGCGCTGTCGGTCAGGACCATGAGGAAGCCGGTGCGTCTAACTATGTCGAAAACGCTGTGCATAATCGGCATGGCGGCGTCTATCAGCCTGGTGTTTGCCTGCCGAATGCTGCGGAACACCTCGTCATCTACACGGCGGCCCAAACCGCCTATAGGATTGACGCCTGCGGCGCGGCAGCGCTTCCATCCGGCTGCGACGTAGGGGTTGACGCTCTCGTCCAGCTCACCCTCGTATACAAACTTGGCCCATATTTCTTCAAGTGCGCGCAGGTCCTTCATGCTTTTACCTCCAAAGTATAAAAAGGGCGCGCCAGTATGGCGCACCCGGCCTTATTATTATAGACTATTTGAGACCTGCCTTCAATATCTGCAGGGCTCTTCCTGATTTTCGTCGCAAAATACAAATATCGTGAGACAATACTGTGTATTAAGCTGAATGCCACCTCAATCGAACAAAAGGCTCAGGAATTCCTCGGCGCTTATCGAGCCGAGCATGGCCTCGAGCCCCAGGCCTGAGACGGCGCTGCCGACGGCGCCGCGCTCGAATCTCACGCCTGTCAGCGCGGATTCCAGCGGGCTGCAGGGAGCCATGGCCATAAAATCGCCGCTGACGGCGGCGGCCCGTATTATGCCGCCGGACACATCCAGGGAGACGGCGATGCTGCCGCCGGGAAACCTGCGTTCGCTGCCGAAGCCGAAATCAGGCGCACGGCCCCAGGTCCAGTCCCATGAGCGGTATTTTACATCTGCGAGCCTGGATACCTCAGAGAGCTCATCCGCAGAGAGGGCCTCGCGTACAAGCCCGCTGCGCGTCAGCCCGGCCAGCAGCTCTGCCCGGAAGCTGTCCAGCGTCGTTTCAACGGGAAGGAAGTCCTTTATCTGCCCGACTCGGGAGCGCACGCTTTTTGCCGCTTTGGACTCAAACTTCGCCCTTCCGGGACGCAGCACTGCGCTCATTGTGTCCGAGTCCGTTTCAAAGAGCAGGGTGCCGTGGTGCAGTATGCGTCTGCCGCTCAGCCGCTGAGCCGTGCCGGACACCTTCAGCCCGTTTACAGTCACATCGTTACGGCCGGAGACCTCGGCCGGGACGCCGAGAGAACGCAGGGCAAGGCAGACCGGCTCCATAAAGGCGGCCAGGCTCAGGCTTGAAAGGTCCTCCGGCGCGTCACATATAAAGGAGTAATTCAGGTTCCCGAGGTCGTGATAGACGGCTCCGCCGCCGGTGGCGCGGCGGATAACGGTTATTCCGTTTTTTCGGGCATAGTCCTCGTCGACCTCTGCGGCCGCGAGCTGGTTGAGGCCTATGACGACGGTCCTCTCGTTTTGCCAGAGGAGCAGCCAGTCGCCCTCCCGCCGGTTTTCAAGCACATATTCCTCAAAGGCCAGGTTGTATGCCGGGTCAAAGCTGCCCGTTTCAAGATAGTGGGTCATATTGTCCTCCAGTCGCCGCAATATAGGCCTGCGATTGCCGGCCCGGGGCCGGGCTGATATTCAGCACTATAGCATAAGAGGGCGGGATTGTAAACAGCATGGGGCGGCGTGAGAAAGCACCCGGCGCGCCGGGCGCCTGAGGATATTTACGGTGCTTTTGCTGCGCCGGGTTGAGCAGCCTCTCGCCTGTGAGCGGCTTTGCAAAGATAGCGCCGTGCATGGCGGCAATGCATGCCGCGAGCTTCCCTCAGCGGCAGGAGTTGAGCATGAGGGGCCTGCCTGGCGGCGTTTGTCATGCGCGCTTAAGCCCCGATCATGAATTCGACGACCTTCGCCCCGTCGTTAAAGCCCTTTTCGTACAGGCTCTCCAGCGCGGCCCTGTCGCGCGTGAGCGTGTCCACGCCGCAGGTGTCGTCGGGGGAGACGACGAGAGCCTTGCCTTCAATCTCCAGGCGCTGTGCGCGGAACACCCCGGCGTTGTAGCGAGAGGCGCGCTGCCTGAGCGCGTGCGCCGCGGCGGGATATTTGCGCTGTATACCCGCGGCGTATTTCTCGTCCCTGGACGGCGAGCGGGGGATGCCCGCGGGCTTCGTGAGCAGGACGACCACGCGGTCGCAGCCGAGCTCGAGCGCCTTGTCTACCGGCACCGGGTCTCCCAGAGCGCCGTCGTAATAGAGCCTGCCCTGCACGGGATAGGGCCTGCATACAAAGGGGATGGATGAGGAGGCCTTGAGTATGTCGTAGTTGTCCTGCGCAATGTCGTCCTTGCTGAAGTAGTGCGCCTCGCCGGTCTCGGCGTCGGCGGCCACGACGTAGAGCTCCATGGGATTGTCGCGCACGGCGGGGTAGTCGAGCGGGTCCTCTCCGCCGGCGTTGCTCAGTTCGCTGTACATATAGTCCATGTTTATGTAGGAGCCGGACTTCAGGAAGTCGCCGACGCCCATGTATTCGCGGCGCTGCGAGTAGTCCGTGTAGAAACGGTAATTGCGCCCGCGCTGGCCGGCGGCGTAGGAGATGAGATTGGCGCTTCCGGCGGAGACCCCGATGCCGAGGTCGAAGCGTATGCCCTTATCCATGCAGTAGTCGAGCACACCCGCAGCGTAGATGCCGCGCAGGCCGCCGCCCACGTCAACTATACCAGTTTTCATAGCATTTCCTCCAAGTGAATGTCGCCGCATACCATATGATTTCAGCGCCCATGATGTTTTTTGACGCTCAACATTATACAGGATTTGCTCTTGTTTTCAAAGTGACGTCAGCAAAAAAACGCCGCTGCGCAGTTGCACAGCGGCTAAGGCGGAGGCTTTATAGATGATTTATCAACTCATCGGCCGCAAATACGCAATCGCAAAGCTCATTTGGAGTATATGGAAGCTCTGCGGTTGGACTGGGAAGCACCTCACGGCATGCTGTCAGCAATTGCTCCGGGCTGACATCCGCAAGGCCCAGTTCATCAAGTGTTGTGGGCATATCCAGACTGTGAAGCCACTGGGCGTAACGCAGGATATCCTCACGAGGTCTGCCTTGATGGATTTTCATGGGCAGTATGGCATAGGCTACCTGAGCCCCATGCAGCCAACGGTGCGGCACCTCAGGGAAAAGGATGAGCGCTTTGGCCAACAGATGGGCAAAGCCCGAGCAGGCAGCAGCGCGCATATGTGCGTTGCTGTACAGCACCTGGGAGAGCACGTTTTCATATTCGCGGCTCAGCTTACCGGCCTTCGCGGACTCATATGCCGCCTTGCCCTGTGTCAGGAACAGCTCGCAGCTTTTGTCTATGACGTCCCAAGTCATGGTGGGGAACTCATCCAGCGTGTCCATCAGTTCATTCGTATAGCGTACCTCAAGATAAGTACACATTTGGTCCCCTATACCGGCGGCAAAGCAGCGAGCAGGTGAGCGCAGCAGCATGTCTGTGTCGGCCAGGACAAGATCCTGATAGTTTGCTAGATAGTGGCACGCAATTTGCCTGGTGCCGTCCTCGCTGTATATCACGCACAGAGGGGATGCACTGGCGTTCGTAGAGGCCATAGTTGGCACCAGGACGCAGCGCCTGTCCGTGTGGTATGCTACGGCTCGTGCAAAGTCCATTCCCTTGCCCCCACCGACGCCTATTACGCAGTCGAAGCCCTCACCACTGACGCGACGCACCAGGGCATCAACGCGTGGTTTGGTAATTTCACATCCTCCGTAATCTACGAACTTCGCCTTCGGATTCAGTCCCATCGCGTCAAAACGCTTTGCCTGGGCAATCTGGCGGTTGTAGCGGAAATTTATCTCAGCCGTTTCAGGGATAAGCATGTCCTCGCAGCTTGAGTCAAAGCTCCTTTTTATGGTTGAGTATACATATTCATTTTCATGGCGGCAGGAGGTGATTACAAGAAACTTTTGCCCCATGCCGAAAGTGTAGCGCTTTATTTCGCGCAGTACGCCAGGTCCCTGTACATAGCGCGCGCTGGTCTGTAAATCGTAATAGCTCATTTCATATTGCCCCTTTCCTCACCGGGTCAATGCCATAGTGCAAATAAAAGTCAATTGCCTCAGCGGCTTCGCGCTCAAAATCACCGAAAGTATTTGCCTCTATGCTCAGGGCGCCTCGGTAGCTCTCGCTTTTTATGAAATCAAGGAATTCGCTGTAATCGAAACCGTCGTGAAGGGTTTGTATTTTGCGCGCCTTTGTATTCCTGTAGTCTGTATCAGGGTTGTCTATGTGTGCATGAACAATCAGAGGGGCGTTTTCGTAGAGGTCTGATACAGGCCGCCCCTGCTCATATTCCCATCGGTAGTCCACCATTGTGAACACATTGCTCCGTCCGATAGAGCGGACAAATTCAGCGGTTTCTTTGACCGTAAGCAGATAATTCGTTACGCTGGGACCAAGCGGCTCCACTATGACAGATAAACCGCAGCGTGACGCGGCGTCTGCACATTTTTCGACGGCGGCTAGGAAATTCGCCTTCACACGCTTCACGGCATCTGTGTCATCGGGAAGTGTGCGGCTCGAGCCGTTTCCAAAGCACCAGTATTTTGCGCCAAGAGCGACGGCGCGCTCCGCACTCAGCTTGAGATAGCCGTCCCATTTCTCAAGCGCCCAGTCGGGCGCAGAAAAGCTGACTGAGCAGGGTATGGGATTATCAATCACCTCACACTTCACTGTGCTCGACGCAAGGGTGGACGCCGCAGAGGCAAACTCATCTTGTGTCATCGCGGCAATATCCGTATTAGAGGGTTCAATCAGGTCGTAGCCGCAGCGCTCTAATACATCGATCGCCGAGAGAGGAGCATTGACGCTAAGCTTTACTTTCTCCATAAAGGCCTCCTTTCAGGCCATTAAGAAAATGACAACGGGGCCAAGTATAGTGAGCAGTATGTTGCCCATCGCATAGGCGGGTGCATAGGATATGGCAAAGATGCTGCTGCCTGTGCGGTCGATAAGCGCGTTGAGTGCGGCGACAATAGTGCCCGTGCCGGCCTGGGTGCCGAGTACGTCCGGAACGTCAAGCTTGAGCACAAAGCGTCCGAAACACATAGTCAGGAGATGAGTGCCGAGCGCGACGCCTATGCCTACGAGGAAAATGCGCAAACCCATGGTTTGAAGTGCAGTAACGAAGTTTTTGCCGGCACCAAGGCCGGTACAGGCTATGAATACGTTTAGGCCGACTATTATCATGAACCAACGTGTGCTGGCGGGTATGTATCCGATTTTGGGATGCTTCTCGTGGATACAGCCCATTATCATACCCAGTACAAGACCGCCGCAGCCGCTTCCGAGCGTAATTGGGATGTAGCCAAGCTTGATGCTGAACGAGCCTATTATCAGGCCGATGATTATACCGAAGGTGACAAAACTCACATCGGTTTCTTTCTGCTTTTCAACAATGCTGCCGTCGCTCTTCGTTTCTTCCTGATAGCCCATGGCTTCCGCCTTCTCAAGCGCTGCCTTCTTCAAGTCAACTCGGAGGATCGCTGGCTCTACGCGCTGTATCAGCACGATGACGCCTGCCATCCCGAAGAAGTAGGTCAGCGCATAAGAAATGGAGACGTTGCTCTGCAGCGCCGCAGTTGTCGCCACATCAAGACCCAGGGATGCAATAGCGTCGCCCGCCGTACCTATGACAGCGGTTTGCGTGAGCGAGCCTGCAAATATTCCTGCGGAGGTGCCGGCGTCCAGGCTGAAGGCCTTGCACAGCCCGACAGTCAGCCCCGTACCCACAATCACAAAGAAAAGGCTGAGCCCGATAACGCGCATACCGGCGTTCTTGAACCCCTTGACAAAGGCGGGGCCAGACTCGTAGCCTATTGCGAATACGCAGAGCATAAAGAACAGCATCTGTGCCGTATTGCTGATTGAAAAGGTACCGGATTGCCCGATAATCATCGCAACAAGCAGCGTACCTACGGTAGAACCTAGTGTGAAGCGTCCGAAATTGATTTTTCCTATTAAGTGTCCAATGCAGAGCGAAAGAAGTATTGCCACCATTTCGTTCTCTAGGAACCAGTTACCTACACTTTCTAGAAAGCCCATAGATTCCTCTCCTTTTGTCTTAATTTCCAAAACCTATACCCACACCCGATGATTTTAAATTTATAATAGATAATTAAATATCAATTTATAAATCTAAATCATGTTCAGATTATACTTAATGAATCAACTCGTGTCAACAGCAATATTACTATTTGGACAGAGCGCTATTAAATAATATAATGGCATTGTGCAAAATGATTAATATTATTGACTGATGGTATGTGATGCTGTAGAATTAGCTCATAGGCGGAGGTGCTGAATGAAGTTCAAAAATATAGAGGCGTTTTTGGCCGTAGCGGAGAACTTGAGCTTTTCAAAGGCGGCTGCGCAGCTTGGCTGTTCACAGGCGACGGTAACTGTGCAGATAAAGGAGCTGGAAAACGAGCTGGGGGCGATTTTGTTTGACCGCATGAACAAAAGCGTTAAGCTGACCTCAGCGGGTAATGTCTTTTTGCCATACGCGCAGAAGATTATTTTCGATACCAATTCGATGCTCAGCCAGTTTGGGGCGAAAGACACTGTGGAGGGAAGTGTGCGCATTGCGGTTTGGCAGACGTTGAATCTGCTTGTTCTGCCAGATATACTCGACCGATTCTGCCGCAGATACCCTAACGTAAATATTACTCTGATGGAGCCCGAGCCCGGAGAGCTGTACGAGCTGCTTACCAAAAATGAGGCGGATTTCGCATATCTGGTAGATGACCCGGTTGTGCGTGAACAGTTTGTGCAGTTCGGCTCAAGACAGGAAGAACTCTGTTTTGTGGTCAGCCCGGATTACCCATTGGCGGGACAGTCGGAGCTCACACTCGCACAGCTGCAAGCCGAACCGTTTTTGCTAACCAAAAGAGGACACTGCTATCACGCTCATCTGCTTAAGGAGCTGATGCGGAGGGGTATGAGCATAAATATCAGACTGGAGAGCGGAAACACAGAACCAATCAAGCTGCTGGTGGAGCGTGGTTTGGGAGTAGCTTATCTGCCGCGTTTCGCCGTCCAGGAGAGCATAGAAAACGGCAGCTTGGTGGCGCTGAATGTAACTGACTGCCGTCACTATGTGTACAGGCAGCTAATCTATCACAGAAACAAATGGCTTACACCGGCCATGCGAGCGATGCTGGATATGATAATGGAGACAGAGAGGAGCTAAGCAAAAGCGATTAATACGCCTGCTGGATACGCCGCTGCACGTTTTCGGCCGCAGCGGCACGGGACTTTACGGCGACATCCTGCTGACCCTGGCCCTGATAGTGCTATCCATCTCGCTGTGCGCCGCCGCCCTGCACAGGCAGAAGCGCCGCGAGCTTGCGGAGTAGCGGCATGCGCTGCAAAAAAGCGCCGCCCCGTCTCGCATAGCGTGAGACGGGGTGTTTTTATGCGCGTGCTGTGCGCAGGTTTACGCAGCGTGGTGCAGGACGGTGCCGCTGAGGCTGACAATGCCCTCGTCGAGCATCCAGTCTATTTCGTCGGCGATGCTCTCGGCCATGGGGCGCGGGCTGTAGCCCAGCTCGCGCATGGCCTTGCCGGAGTCAAACTCGTTGTTGCGTACGAGGTTGTACACGGCAAAGCTGGTCATGCGCTGCGGCTTGTGAGTGACTTTTTCCACCAGGTCGAAGGCGCGGCCCATGAGCTTGCCCAGCCCGGCGGGCAAGATGGCCTTTATCGTAGGCAGTCCCGTGCGCTTGGAGAGAATGTCGAACACCTCTTTCATGCCTATCATGTCTCCGCCGAGGATGTAGCTCTCTCCGGTATGGGCTATCTTGCAAGCGCGTATTATGGTGTCCGCCATGTCGCGGTTGTCGGCGCAGTTGAAGGTGCCCTCGACGCCTGCGGGCATCTTGCCCTCGGCATACTCGCGGATGACGCCCGCCACATTGCCGAAGGTGTAGTCGCCCGGGCCAGAGATGCCGGAAGGCATTATGAGGAAGGCGTCCAGCTCATAGTCGCGCACGGCGTCGAGCACGAGCTGGCTGGCGGCGGCCTTGGTCTGGTCGTACAGGCCTGTTACGGCTTCCGGGTCGTAGCTTTCCACCTCGCGGATGGCCATGCCCATTGGCTGCTCGGGGATGGCGCCCGTAGAGCCGATGAAGGCCAGGCGCGTATCATGCGCGAGGCAGAGATCTATGATGTTCTGCGTGCCGTTTACGTTAACGTCCCATATCCTGTCCGCGACCAGGGTGCTGACGCTGACCATAGCGGCGCAGTGGATGACGTAGAGTTTGGTTCCGCGCTGCACATCCTTGAACAACGGCTCGAGCGTGTTCACATCCGTGACGTCGCCTTCAAACACCTCGGCCCAGTGGGCAGATGCTTCGCGGCCTCCTCGCGGGGCAGCACGAGGGCGCGGACGCGCCTGCCATCACGCACAAGCTGCCTGACAATGGCGCTGCCCAGGTTTCCGGCCGCGCCGGTGACGATGTAGAGTTCGCCGCTTATATTCTTATCCATGAGAAAAGGCCTCCGTTAGATTCATGTCTCGTCCCTCTTGGGACGGTTATGAGTATAACGGAGGGCTGTTTAAACATATGTTTTTGAGATGTTAAAAGTCACTTCACAGCCTTGAGGGCTCGTCCGTCATTATCTTCGCCACGCGGCGGCGCGGAGGGGCGCGGCTTACATCGGACGAGGCTCTTCACGTTCTCGGCTGAGCCAGTATGGGGCGTCTGCGCTTTTACAGCGCAGATGGCAGCAACCATAGCTCAAGGGCCTTTGCCGGAGAATATTTCGGCCAGGCCGCTGCGGGCGGCTTTCAAAAGCGGCTTGACGTACAGTGCGGCGATTACCGCACAACAGAGGATTGACTGCCGGACGAGTTCCCCCTCCACCAGGACGCACTCCAGGACAAGCACGGCTATAGCTGTGAGAAAGCGGGGGAGCTTTATTTGCACCTTCAGCAGTGTGCGCGAGTGCAGAGCGCGGGAGGCGAAAATTATCACATAGCTGATGAGCGTGGCGATTGCGGTGCCCATAGCGCCGAACTCGGGGATGAGCAGCGCGTTGCCGATGAGGTTGACTGCGGCCCCGGCGGCGGTGGTGGTCAGGGTCGCTGCGCTGCGCTTTTCAACCATATACACCGTGGCGAAGAAGGCGCTCAGGCAGCCAAGCGCTGTGCCGAGCGTGAGCACGGGCGCGTAGTGCCACGCGGAGAAATGGTTAAGGCGCTCTCCTCCGCCGGAGCGATTGCCTCGGAGGTGCCGCTTGAGCCGGACGGCGTGTCCTCAACCGCAGTGCGTCGGAAGCTCACGCATGGTGAGGATTATATACCGGAGCTGGATTCGTCAGTGTATCGGTATATCAGGGAAAAGTCCCTATATGTATAAAACAAAGAAAAGGAGAACAAGTCTATGAAGCTGATGCACACGAAAACACCTGACTTTGTCCAGAAAATGCACAATGCGGCATCCAAGGGCAACAAGACGCTGGTTATGAAAGGCATGGAAACGGTACGCAGCGGCAAGTGGGCCTCGATAAAAACCGGACAGATTGAGGAGATAACCGGCAAGACGGCGCTGGAAGAGGGCGTCTCCTCTCTCGAGATGGTCATACTCAACGAGAACCCGGAGGTAATGAAGATTGTCCTGCTCAAGGCGCGCGACAAGGACGACAACGTCGTCAAAATAGTGCGCTTCCCCGGAGTTTGCGTGTTTGAGCCTCTTGAAGAGACCTATTATGAGGGCTGCAAGAACGTGATGACTCACACCACATATACGCTGCCCACGGAGCAATAAGTAAGAGGAGGATACTAAAATGGCTAAGATAAAAGCAAGAGTAGTGCCGGAAGGCAATATCGGCGGACTTTACAATCCCCTCACGCTCATACTTCTGGACGCCGATGATGTAAAGGCTGCCGGCCTAGACTATGAGGGCGCGATGAAGGTCGCCGCCACCTATACCGACGGCCCCTGCGGAATCGACATATACGACAGGAACACTATCACTACTACCTCCGACGGACTCCTCGCCGAGTGCGGCATGGTGGCCATCGGCGCGTCCGACCAGGGCTTTGTAAATCCGAAATACGGCTGGCTGCCCATGTATGAGGAGCCGTATTCCGACGAAATAGTCAACGAGGAGCCGAACCTCAAAGCCTGGCAGGCCCTGTATCCGGGCTACAGGCTGGTAAAGGGGCCCTCGCCAGACTATAAGCGCCTGCCAGTGCACAATGCGGTCATGACGGGAAAAGCCTGCAACAACAACTCCGCATCGGAGATAATGAACCTTGTCACCATGCGCGAGATGCTTTTCCCCTTCCTCGGGCTGCGTTCCCTGTTCTACGGCGACGACGTGCGCAACGGACACGCCGGACCGGTTTTCTCGGTCTCCATAGGCATGATGTTCCCGGAGCGCTACGGGCGCATCTCCTATTTCCCGACCTGCGAATCCGGCAATACGCTCCACAATTCCGGCGCTTTTGCGCAGACTCTGAAGAGGGATTTGCCGTGCGTCACCTGCACCAAGGAGATGTTCGCCGGATACATTATCCGCCATCTCAACTGCGGCTTGGTGCCCGCAAGGGATATCGCCTGCGCGCCGAGCATACTCGTCATTGCCTGCTGCCTGGGCAAGGAGATAGCATGGGAGCGCATCACCGACAGGGCTTGGGTAGAGCTCAACTCCGTCGGCTTCACTAAGGAGTATTTCGACTCCCTGCCCCGCCTCACCGAGGAGGAAGTCATGGCTCGCGCGGATGAGCTCATCCCCGGCATGGAGGACGCCGTGACGGTCAGGGCCTCCGATATAGTGCTTGACGTAGAGATAGAATACTGAGAAAATGCCATTGCTGCCGCCGGCGCTATGCAGGCCGGCGGCAGCAAAAAACATCAAGGGGTAGACTTATGTACTCTTCTGAAAAGATTATAGCTTTTGCCGACAAAACCGTATTCAGCATAAAGGGCCTGGAGGTAAAGGGACTGAACACGGAGCAGGTGGAGGACATCCTCACGAAAAAGCTGGGCACTATGGTGCGCGTTATAGGCGTCACGAGCAGCCGCATAGAGATGGACGTCTACGGCATATCTCCGGAGCAAATGCTCATGTACGATAGAGAAGCACAACAAACAAGACAGATACAGACAGCCGCCCCACTATTCCGTATAGCAAGGGCAGAAAGAAGAATGATGGGCTTTCATACAGAAATCATCTGAATACATAGGAAGCTTTATAACCATATGCTACCATTAGTGCAAAACTATGGCACATCTCATTTTTTAAGAGTTCTCTCAACAAATGCGATGTAGACATTTCTCTTTGCCCAGTGTATTATAAATGCGAGTTCTGCAATACAAGTCTGCAAAGGGGTAAGCCAATGAATCATATTTTTATAGACAACCTGCGCCGCTTGCGTGCTGACAAAAAGCTGACGCAAGAGCAGGCAGCCCTATGGCTGGGTGTAAGCGCACAATCCGTATCTCGGTGGGAGTGCGGAGTTTCACATAGTTAGGGATACCACACCGACAACCCACGCTTACAAATGCCAAAAAGTCTTCTCCGGTTCTGCTTGAATCGGTGAGATTTTTTGCTGTTCACACATTCTTCGAATTTCCGTCACAGCAATAATCTTGAAAAAGTTCGTTTAACCGTATACCGTATATAATATAAATATAAAAATGGAGGTTTGCTTGCGTGGAGCGACTTTCAGAAACATCACGAAGGCAATAAGCCTCAGGAGGTGTAAATTACTATGTCACAGGTTACGAAACGGGCCCTGGAGCAATCTCTGAAAAACCAATTGCTAAAAAAACCGCTGAATAAAATTACGGTCAGCGATATTGCGGACGATTGTGGTATCAATCGCATGACATTTTACTATCACTTTAAGGACATCTATGATCTTGTTGAATGGGCTTGCTTGGAAGATGCACGAAAGGCACTTGAGGACAAGAAGACTTATAGCACATGGCAACAGGGCCTTTTACAGATTTTCGAGGCAGTTCGGAACAACAAGCCTTTTATAATCAATGTTTATCGCTGCGTTCATAAAGAGCAGGTTGAGAAATATCTGAATCCGCTGGTTGACAATTTGATTCTTGGTGTTATCGAGGAAGAATGCGTTGACATAACCATTCGTGATGAAGATAAGTATTTTATTGCCCGCGTCTATTCTTATATTTTTATTGGGCTGATGATGGATTGGATTAAAGAGAATATGCGGGAATATCCGCAGAAGATTGTTGACCATCTGGCAAAGTTGATACAAGGCTCCATACCTGCAGCGCTTTTGCGATTTCAGCTTTGATTTATCATTCCATGATTTTTGATAAGATTATTTACAGGTTCGGCTCCGTGATAAGGCTTTTATCACGGAGCTTTTTCTGTTTATTGTTAGTTTCGATTGAAACTCGTATACTGAAACCAAGAAAAACAAAGGAGGCTTTTATTATGTATTACTCAGCAGGAACTTATGAAGCATTTGCCCATCCTGAAAAGCCGAAGGATGTGGATAACAAATCGGCTTACATCATTGGTACCGGCCTTGCCGGACTGACCGCCGCATTCTATCTTGTCCGTGACGGACAGATGAATGGCGAACACATCCATCTACTTGAAAAACTGGAGCTTGCCGGCGGTAGTTGCGATGGTCGCAAGGACATTACCAAAGGCTTCTTTATGAGGGGTGGCCGTGAGATGGACAACCATTTTGAGGTCATGTGGGACACATTCCGAGATGTTCCTTCCATTGAGACTCCTGGCATTTCGGTACTGGACGAATATTACTGGCTTAACAAGCACGATCCCAACTATTCCCTCTGTCGTGCTTCCATCAATTGCGGTGAAGACGCACACACCGACAAGCAGTTCAAGCTGGACAAGGATTCGGCATTGGCACTGTCCAAGCTGTTCATGACCCCGGAAAAGGATCTGGAGGACAAGAAGATATCTGATATTCTGCCGGAGTCCTTCTGGAGTACGAATTTCTGGCTCTACTGGCAGACAATGTTCGCTTTCCAGCGTTGGTCCAGTGCTTTGGAAATGAAGCGTTATCTGTGCCGCTATGTCCACCACATCGACGGCCTGCCCGATTTCAGTGCGCTGCGCTTCACTAAGTATAATCAGTATGAGAGCATGATTCTGCCGCTGGTGAAGTATCTGGAATCCCATGGTGTGCGCATCGAGTATGGCATGGATATAAAGAATGTCATTATTGATACAGTTGGTGACAAGAAGGTTGCCAAGCAGATTATTTATGTCAAGGACGGTCAGGAGCAAACCATTGACCTGATTGAGGATGATCTGGTGTTCATCACCAACGGCTGCTGCACGGATACTTCCTGCTACGGTGATCAAACCCATGCGCCCGACCTGTCCGGCATAAAGAACGGCTATGGCGAGTCTTGGGATATGTGGAAAGCCATCGCTGCACAGGCAAAGCATGGCGAGTTCGGCAACCCGGATAAATTCTGCTCCGATGTGGATGCCACCAACTGGATGAGCGCTACGGTGGCTACCTCCAATGAGGAAATCATCCAGCATATTATGAACATCTGCAAGCGTGATCCCCGCGCTGGTAAAGTAACCACTGGCGGTATCGTCACCGTCAAGGACAGCACCGAAAACTGGTACCTCTCCTGGACAATCAACCGTCAGCCGCAGTTCAAATCTCAGGACAAGAACATGGTGCTTGTGTGGCTGTATTCGCTGAACACCAATAAGGAAGGCAACTATGTGAAGAAGGCCATGCGGGACTGCACCGGTGAGGAGGTCTGCCGTGAGTGGCTGTACCACATCGGCGTACCGACTGAAAAGATCGACGCGCTGGCACACGATGCCTGCAACACGACTACCTGTTTCATGCCTTATATTAACGCCTTTTTCCAGCCGCGCAAGGAATCTGATCGCCCGAAAGTTGTACCCGACGGCGCCGTGAACTTTGCCTTCATCGGCCAGTTTGCCGAAACTCCGCGGGACACCATCTTCACCACCGAGTATTCCATGCGTACCGGTATGGAGTCGGTCTACACGCTGCTCGATATCGACCGTGGCGTGCCGGAGGTCTGGGGCAGCAAGTACGATGTGCGTGAGATTCTTCGTGCCTGCTACTACGCCATCGATAAAAAGCCCCTCAGCGAGGCACCTCTGTCCTTCAAGGAAAAGGAAATGCTTAAGATGATCCTAAAAAAAGTCAAGGGTACAGACATTGAAATTTTGCTGAAAGAAAGCGGCCTCGTCAAGTAAAAAACCACAAAATTCAACGGGCGACTGCCGATGAGAAAAGCGTCGGCAGTCGCCTTTGCGTAAAAAAGAAAAATGCACATTGGTGGGATTTTTCTAACTGCGAAACACCGGAAGCTATCCATTCTTCTGCCAAACTGTTTCAGAGGGGCGTTCCTTGTATTTTATTTCTGCCGAGAAGCAAATAACGCATGAAAACGGATAAACAACATAAACGTGGAACTGTCTCTTATACACATCTGACGCTGCCGACGAATAGAGAG
>OJQP01000095.1_pt1 | contig 90289 bp, 78 predicted proteins | sample 1598871 | NCBI WGS metagenome assembly OJQP01 (sample SAMN03922520, study PRJEB24848) | human gut metagenome | isolation source: stool sample | host: Homo sapiens | place: Germany | collected 2010-02
CGCTCAAGTCTCATCCTTTTTTACTCTACTGTCCAATATGTATTGTAGCTCTACACCGCACGCGACCTTTTTTTCCATCCTGGCTTGCAACCGTTGCACCGGCATGATATCATAACCATGTATGCGCCTATAGTTAAGGAGGACTTATGACCTACGATTTTGACGCGCTGCTGGATCGCGTGGAGAAGCCCGCGCGCTACACCGGCGGCGAGATGAACGCCGAGGTGAAGCCCATTTCCCAGGCGGAAATCTCCTTTGCCTTCTGCTTTCCCGATACCTACGAGGTGGCCATGAGCCACCTGGGCATGAAAATCCTCTACGGCATTCTCAACGAACTGCCCTATGCCGTGTGCGAGCGGGTATGCATGCCGTGGGTGGACATGCTTTGTGAACTTCGCAAAAACAATATCCCGCTGTGCTCGCTGGAAAGCCATACGCCGCTTTCCTGCTTTGACATCATCGGCTTTACCCTCCAGTACGAGATGAGCTATACCAACGTGCTGGAGATGATGGACCTGGGGGGAGTGCCGGTGCTCTCGTCCGAACGCGGGGAAGATGACCCCATCGTGCTGGCAGGCGGCCCCTGCGCCTTTAACCCGGAGCCCCTTCATCTGTTTATCGACGCGTTTCTGATCGGCGACGGGGAGGACTCCATCGTTGAGGTCACCGACGTGCTGAACGCCTGCAAAAAGGAGGGCGTTCCCCGCGCGGAGCGCCTGAAACGGTTGGCTTCGCTGCGCGGCGTGTACGTGCCCGGCCTTTATCACGACGAGTACAATGCCGACGGCACCCTCAAAAGCCTGGAGCCCATGGACCCCTGCGCGCCGCCGCGGGTGCTTCGCAGCATTCTGACCGATTTTGAAAACGCCTACGTGCCCACCAGGCCTCCCGTGCCCTATATCCAACCCGTGTTTGACCGCATCATGCTGGAGATCATGCGCGGCTGCACGCGCGGGTGCCGCTTCTGTCAAGCGGGCATGCTCTACCGTCCCGTGCGCGAGCGCAGCGTGGACAAGCTCGTAGAGCTGGCGAAGGAATCCGTCAAGAACACGGGTTATGAGGAAATCTCGCTTTCTTCGCTGTCCTCCAGCGACTACTCCTGCATTTCCGAGCTGGCAGGCCGCCTGACCGACGAGCTCCGGGACCAGCGCGTATCGCTGTCGCTTCCCAGCCTGCGCGTGGACAAATTTGTGCAGGACACGCTCACCCATACCCAGAAGGTCAAAAAGAGCAGCCTGACCTTTGCGCCCGAGGCCGGTACCCAGCGCCTGCGTGACGTGATCAACAAAAACGTCACCGAGGCCGATCTGGTCAACACCCTGACCAACGCCTTTTCCAACGGCTGGAACGCCGTCAAGCTCTACTTCATGACCGGTCTGCCCACCGAGACGGACGAGGATCTCATCGGCTTCGCGGAGCTGGCCAAGACCGCCGCGGGGGCCTATTACAGCGTGCCGAAGGAAAAGCGCGTCAAGGGCCTGCGCATCACGTGCAGCGCGGCGGTGTTCGTGCCCAAACCCTTTACGCCTTTCCAGTGGTGCCGGCAGGACGATCCCGAAACCGTGCGCCGCAAGCAGCGCCTGGTGCGCGAGCACTTTGTGCCGCTCAAATCCGCGCATTTCAACTATCACGACAGCGGCGTCAGCCAGATTGAGGCGTGCTTCGCCCTGGGCGACCGGCGGCTCGCGCGGGTGCTGCACCGGGCCTGGCAGCTGGGCTGCCGCCTGGACGGCTGGACCGACCAGTTCCGCTACGACCTGTGGCTTCAGGCGTTTGAGGACTGCGGGCTGGACATCGCCTTCTACGCCCACCGCGAACGCGCGCTGGACGAGCTGCTTCCCTGGGACCACATCGACGCGGGCATCGACAAGGCGTTCCTCAAACGCGAGTATGAGCGTGCCATGCGCGCCCAGACCACCCGCGACTGCCGCGAGGGCTGTAACGGCTGCGGCCTGCAAAAGCTCAAGGGGGTGTGCCGCGCATGCGAATGATGGTCGTTTTTGAAAAGGGCAAAACCCTGCGCTATATCGGCCACCTGGACCTGATGCGCGCCATGCAGCGCGCCCTGCGCCGAAGCGGCCTGCCCATCCGCTATTCCAATGGCTTCAACCCGCATATCCGCCTGAGCTTCGCCGCGCCGCTGAGCGTGGGCGTAGTGGGTCTGCGCGAGCTGATGGAGGTGCCGCTGGAGGATGGCGTGGCCGAACAGGACTTTCAGGACGGTATGAACGCCGTTTTGCCCGATTGCCTGCGCATCCGCCAGTGCCGCGCGCTGGAGGACAGCTTCCCGGCGCTGATGTCGCTGGCGGCGGGTTCGCGCTACCTGATCCGCTTCCCGCGAAGCGCGGAAAGCGACCGCGCCGCGGCGGGGTTCGAGGCGTTCATGGCACTGGAACACTACACCGCGGTCCGCCGCACCAAGAGCGGGGAAAACCCCTGCGATATCCGGCCTTTCGTCACCGGCGGCGAGCTGCGCAAAGGGGAGGATGGCTGGGAAATTGTGCTGGAGACGGTATCCACCGCCGCCGGTTCCCTCAAGCCCTCCCTGTGGCTGGATTCCCTGCGCGCCTTTACGGATGCGGGGGAGTTTCCGCACATCATCTACCGCACGGCCATTCTGGCCCGCACACCCGAGGGAACGCTGGTTCCCATGGAGGAGGTTTGAGCATGGGCCGTCCGCTCCGGCTGCTGGTTCAGGGCTCGCGGGAATCCACGCGCATCGCTTTGCTGGATGAAACGCGCCTTCTGGAGTTCTATCAGGAGGACACGGGCACGGAAAGCCTGGTGGGCTCTGTGTTCCTGGGCCGGGTAGAGCGCGTATTGCCCGACGTGAAGGCAGCGTTTGTCAAGCTGGGGCTTGCACAGAATGGTTTTTTGCCCCTGCGCGAGGCTGAAAGCTATCACCGTGCCTGCGGAAACGCGCCGCTTCTGACCGGGCAGGATGTGCTGGTGCAGGTGAAAAAGGACCCCAAGGGCGAGAAGGGCGCCTTTTTGACACGCGATATCGGCCTGCCGGGGCAGTATGTGCTGCTCATGCCCAAGAACCGCTTTGTGGGCCTCAGCCGCCGCGTAACGGATGAAAATGACCGCACCCGCGCGCGGGAGATGGGCAAGCGCATTGCGGACGGCCGTTTCGGGATCATCGTTCGTCACGCCGCACTCTTTGCGCCTGTTAAGCAGGTGGAGGCCGAAGCAGAGGCCCTGTGGCAAGGATGGTGCGAAATTGAGCAGCGTGCGCAATACGTGAAAGCTCCTGCCCTTTTGCATGAGGAACCCGCCACGCTGGACGTCCTTCTCAGAGACTATGCGGCACGCCACCCCATCGAGGTGCTGTCCCAATGTCGGCCGTCCGAAACATTGCCTCAGGGCGTGACATGGCAGACGCTTTCGATGATGGAAATGGAAGCCGCCTGGTCCGCCGCGCGGGTGGAAAAGCAGGTGGATAAGGCGCTTTGCCGCCGCGTTCCGCTGCCCGGCGGGGGCTCGCTGGTCATTGATGAGCGCGAGGCGCTTACCACCATTGACGTCAACTCCGGCAGCGCCGTCACCGCTGCGGGCGGGGAGAGCCTGGCCATGGAGGAAAACCTTCGCGCCGCTGCCGAGGCGGCCCGCCAGATTCGCCTGCGCAACCTGAGCGGCATTTTGCTCATTGATTTTATCGACATGCAAAGCGACGCCGAGCGGGCTCGCGTGCTGGCCGCCATGGAGGAGGCTGCAAGCGACGACCGGGTGAAAACCGTGATCCATGGCTTTACCAGCCTGGGTCTTCTGGAAATGACGCGCAAGCGAACCCGCGACACACTCTCCGACACGCTGACCCAGCCCTGCGACGCCTGCCACGGCACCGGCCGCGTGCGCCGGAACTAACGAAAGGAACCGAATGCCCGTGCAACACACCCCCGTTTACGTCACCGAGGCCGAGCGCCTCGAGCAGGAAAGCGCAGCCAGGCAGGTCCGCGACCTGCCCGAGCGGCCCCGTACCTATCACATCGTCACCTATGGCTGCCAGATGAACGCGCATGATTCGGAAAAACTGGCCGGCATCCTGTCCGGGATGGGCATGGCCGAAGCGGCGGACCGGCGCGAGGCGGACCTGGTCATCTTCAACACCTGCTGCGTGCGCGACAATGCCGAGCGCCGCGCCCTGGGCAATGTGACCTGGCTCAAGGAGCTCAAAAAGGACAAGCCCGGCCTGATCATTGGCGTATGCGGATGCATGGTGCAGCAGCCCGGCATGGCCGAGCGCATCCTGCGCCAGTACCGCTTCATTGATCTGGCCTTCGGCACGCACAACCTGCACCGCCTGCCTTCGCTGCTCCTTGCGCTGCTTACGCAAAAGACCCGCGTGGTCAGTGTGACAGACGAGGAAAACCTCATCGCCGAGGACCTGCCGGTCAAGCGGCTCAACGCCTGGCATGCCTACATCACCATCATGTACGGCTGCGACAACTTCTGCTCCTACTGCATCGTGCCCTATGTGCGCGGGCGCGAGCGCTCCCGCCGCGCGGACGACATCCTGCGCGAGGCCGAGGGCCTTTTGCAAAGCGGCGTGAAGGAAATCATGCTGCTTGGGCAAAATGTCAACAGCTACGGCGCGGGCACGGGCGATTCCTTCCCCGGTCTGCTTCGCCGGCTGGACGCGCTGGGCGTGGAGCGCATCCGCTTCATGACCTCCCATCCCAAGGACCTCAGCGATGATCTCATCGACGCCATGGCGCAGTGCAAGCATGTCTGCAACCACCTGCACCTGCCCGTGCAAAGCGGCAACGACGACATCCTGCGCCTGATGAACCGCCGCTACACGCGCGCGGACTACCTGCGCAAGGTGGAAAAGCTGCGCGCGGCCGTGCCGGACATCGGGCTTACGACCGACCTGATCGTCAGCTTCCCCGGCGAGACGGAAAAGCAGTTTGAGGATACCTGCTCGCTGGTGCGCGAGGTGGGTTATGACGCGGCCTTTACCTTTATTTACTCCCCGCGCAAGGGTACGCGGGCCGCGGCCATGGAGGGCCGCATTCCGGAGGCGGAATCCACCCGCCGCATCGAACAGCTCATCCGCGAGGTGGAGGCGTCCACCGCCCGCGTACATCAGTCCATGATCGGCAGGCACGAAAACGTGCTGGTCGAGAGCCTGTCCAAGCGGGACGAGCGCAAGGTGTCCGGCAAGGGTACGCGGGGCATCACCGTGACTTTGGACGGCACGGAAGCGGATATCGGCACGACTATCCCCGTAACCATTACCTCCGCCGCGGTCAACACCCTGCGCGGAGAAAGAACGGAAAGGTGAAAGAAATATGGAAAAGGTGCTCAATCAGGCGGAACTTCTGGCGGAAGCCATTCTGGAAAGCGAAGAATACATCGCCATGCGGCTGGCCGAGCAGGCGGCCATGAAGGATGAAAAGGCCACCCAGCTCATCGCCGCCTATACCGAAAAGCGGCAGGCCGTGGAAAACCTGCTGGCCGACGCCAACATGGACCACGGCGCGCTGGCCAAGGCGGGCGAGGAGCTGGAAAACGTGGAGCATGCCATCGACGAAAACGAGATCATCACCCGCATGCGCCAGACCAACGAGGCCTTCACCCAGATGATGAAGAAGGTCAACAGCATCATCAAATTCGTTGTCACCGGCGAAAACGACGAGGAAGAGCACGGCTGCAGCGGTTCCTGCGAGGGCTGCAGCGGCTGCGGCCACCAGCACTGATGCTGCGGCGCGGCTGCCCCTGAAGGCGGCCGCGCCTTTGGATGTACGAAAGGAGCCGGTTTCGTGGCAGCGACCCCCACCCCCACCCCCATGATGCGGCAGTACCTGGAATTGAAGGAAAAATACCAGGACTGCATTCTGTTTTTCCGTCTGGGCGATTTCTACGAGATGTTCTTTGACGACGCCAAGCTCGCCTCCAAGGAGCTGGAACTGACCCTCACGGGCAAGGACTGCGGCCTTTCCGAGCGCGCGCCCATGTGCGGCGTGCCCTATCACGCGGCCAGCGCCTATATTTCGCGCCTGATTGAAAAGGGCTACAAGGTGGCCGTGTGCGAGCAGCTGACCGATCCGGCGCTGAGCAAGGGGCTGGTGGAGCGCGACGTGATCCGCATCGTCACGCCCGGCACGGTGGCCGATCCTTCCCAGCTGGACGAAAAAAGCGCCTGCTATGTGCTGTGCGTGGCCTTTGTGGGCAAGGCGGCGGCGCTGGCCTACGCGGACGTGAGCACGGGCGAGCTGATCGCGCACCTGCTTAACGACGCGCAGCGCACCCTGCGCGACGAATTGATGCGCATCCGTCCGCGCGAAATCGTCACCAACGACATGAGCAAGCTAACCCCGCATCTTGGCGAAACCATCAGCTGCACCGTCCTGCCCGATTCGGATTTCCAGAAGAAAAACGCGCAGCGCGCGCTGCTGGAACATTTCAAGGTGCCCTCGCTCACCGCTCTTGGCCTGGACGAGCGCGACCGGCGCTACCTCGCGGCGGGGGCGCTTTTGATCTATCTCAATGATACGCAGAAAAACGCCCTGCCGCACCTGACGCAGCTCACCATCTATCAGGGCGAGCGCACCATGTTTCTGGACCGCATGACGCGGCGCAATCTGGAGCTGGTGGAAAGCCTGCGCGCGGGGGAGCGGCGGGGGTCGCTGCTCTGGCTTCTGGACCGCACGCATACCGCCATGGGCGCACGGCTGCTTCGCAGCTGGGTGGAAAACCCCATGATCGACCGCAAGGCTATCGAGACGCGGCTTGACGCGGTGGAGGCCCTCAAGGACAATTACATGGCGGCCGAGGAAATGGGCCAGGCGCTGGAAAATGTGGCGGATATGGAGCGCCTTTTGGGCAAGATCAGCTACAACAGCCTCACCGCGCGCGACTGCCTTGCGCTGCTGCGCTCGCTCAAGGCGGTGGCGCCGGTCAAGGAACTGCTTGGCCGCTTTGAGACCACGGCCATCCAGGCGCTGGCCCACACGCTGACGCCCCTGGAATCCCTGTGCGACCTGCTGGAACGCGCCATCGACCCCGACGCGCCCATTTTGCTCAGCGAGGGGGGCGTGATTCGCGCGGGCTACAGCGCCGAGCTGGACGAATACCGCGACGCGGCGGCCAACGGCAAGCAGTGGATTTTGAATCTGGAGGCGGCCGAGCGGCAGGAAACCGGCATCAAGAACCTGCGGATCCAGTATAACCGCGTGTTCGGCTATTATATCGAGGTCACCAAGAGCAACCTGGATCTGGTGCCCCTGCGCTACAGCCGCAAGCAGACCCTTGCCGGAGCCGAGCGCTATGTGACCCCGGAGCTTCAGGAAATCGAGCATAAAATCCTTAACGCCCAGCAAATGGCCCTGACGCTGGAAAGCACGCTCTTTGCCTCCGTGCGCGAGGCCATCGCCGCCGAGATCGGCGCGGTGCAGCAAAACGCCATGGTGCTCAAAACCGCGGACGCGCTTTTGTCGCTGGCGCAGGTGGCGCGCGAAAACGACTACGTCAAGCCCACCATCAACGAGGACGGCGTGCTCACCATCGTGGAGGGCCGCCATCCCATCGTGGAGCGCACCGTCACCGACGCGCCCTTTGTGCCCAATGACGTGACCATGGATACCGGTGACAACCGCATGCTCATCATCACCGGCCCCAACATGGCGGGCAAGAGCACCTATATGCGCCAGGTGGCACTGATTACGCTCATGGCGCATATCGGCAGCTTCGTGCCCGCGCGCGAGGCCAACATCAGCCTGTGCGACCGCATCTTTACCCGCATTGGCGCCTCGGACGACCTGGCCGGGGGCCAGAGCACCTTCATGGTGGAGATGAGCGAAACCGCCGCCATCCTGCGCGCCGCCACCAGCCGCTCGCTGGTCATTCTCGACGAAATCGGCCGGGGCACCAGCACGTTTGACGGCCTGGCCATCGCCTGGGCGGTGGTGGAATACCTGCTGGACCCGAAGCGCATCGGCGCAAAGACGCTCTTTGCCACGCACTATCACGAGCTGAGCGAGCTGGAAGGGCGTTTCCCGGGTGTGAAAAACTACTGCATCTCGGTCATGGAGCACGGGGAGGACGTGATTTTCCTTCGCAAAATCATGCCCGGCGGTGCGGACAAGAGCTACGGCGTGCACGTGGCGCGTCTGGCCGGCGTGCCCGCGCCCGTGGTGGCCCGCGCGCATGAGATTCAGGCGCGGCTGGAAGTGAGCGACATCAATCAGGAGACCATTTCCTCCAACATCCTGGAAAAGCGCAAGAAGGAAAACCGCCAGACCGACCTGTTCCACCTGGGCCAGGACGAGCTGATTGACGAACTCAAAAACCTGGACGTGCTGTCCGTCACCCCGATGGACGCGTTGAACATCCTGTTCCGCCTGCGCGAAAAGGCGCGCAGGCTGTAAAGGAGGGGCGTATGCCGGTTATCAGAAAACTGTCCGCCGAGATCATCGGGCAGATCGCCGCGGGCGAGGTGGTGGAGCGTCCGGCTTCCGCCGTCAAGGAGCTGGTGGAAAACAGCATCGACGCGGGCGCGCACAACGTGACCGTGGAGCTGCGCGAGGGCGGCATCAAGTATCTGCGCGTAACCGACAACGGCTGCGGCATTCCCGCCGAGCAGGTGCGTCTGGCCTTTGAGCGCCACGCCACCAGCAAGATTGCCGCCGCCGCGGACCTCTACAACATCCATACCCTGGGCTTCCGGGGCGAGGCGCTGGCCTCGATCGCGGCGGTATCGCGCGTCACGCTTACCACCCGCACGCAGGAGGCACCCTTCGGCACCCGCGCCGTGGTAGAGGCGGGGGAGTTTACCGATATCCGTCAGGCGGCCTCGCCCGTGGGCACCACCATCGTGGTGGAGGACCTGTTCTGCAACACGCCCGTGCGCCTCAAGTTTCTCAAAAAGCCCGCTGTGGAGGCTTCTCTCGTGGCGGATTACATGCAGCGGCTCATCCTGTCAAGGCCGGATGTGGCCTTCCGCTTCGTCAGCCAGGGCAAGACCGTCTACCACAGCATGGGGGACGGAAGCGTGGAATCTGCGCTCTACAGCCTCTACGGGCGCGAGGCGTTTGGAAAAATGCGCAAGGTGAGCGGCCACATGAACGGCGTGCTGCTCTCCGGCTATGTGGGCGCGGGGGATCTTGCCCGCGGCAACCGCCAGCAGCAGTCCTTCTTTGTCAACGGGCGCTTCTTCCGCAGCCAGCCCCTCAGCCGCGCGCTGGAGGAAGGCTGCGAGGGACAGGTGATGGTGGGGCGCTTTCCCATGTGCGCACTGTTTTTGGAGGTACCCGTTCAGCAGGTGGATGTGAACGTGCACCCCAACAAGCTGGAGGTGCGCTTCCAGAACGAACCCGCCGTGGCCGAGGCCGTGCGCACGCTGGTGAGAGAGGCCATGCGCGGCGAAACGCTGGGTGAACGGCTTTCGGTGGCGCAAAGCACCCCTTCCAACGTGGAACCCAAAGCCGATTTTTCTCTGGTCCGGCTGGACAATCCCCTCGATGGGCAGGTGACGCCTCCGGCACAGGCAGGCGGCCCGCAAAGCGGCGCGGGACCCGTGGCCGATGCCGCGCCGGAGCCACGGCACCCGGTGCTGACCGAAGCGCAGAAACAGGAGCTGGCCGCCCTTGAGCCTGTGGTGATTCCTGATGCGCCCGCGAGGTCCGCGCTGGGCCAAAGCGCAACCCCTGCGGGCATTGCCCGCGCCGCCCTGGGCGCGGCGATCCCCCTGCCCGTGGCACCTGCAGCACCTGTTCGGGAACGGCCCTCGTCCGGCCCGGTACCGCCCGTATCCGGCTGGTTTTCCGCCGGCCCTGCGCCGCGTCCGGCCGGAGTGCCGGAAAAGCCGGCAACGGCGGCAACGGCCCCGGCTGCGCTTCCCGGGAAACCTGCCGCGCCTGCGCAGGCAAGCTTCCCGGCATCCGGTCCGGCCTTCCCGTCCGCGCCTGAAACGGAGCAGCAAACCCTTGCGCCGCAAGATCCGGCACAGAGCGCGCCGCTTCGGCTGGTGGGCATCGTGTTCGATACCTACTGGATCTTTGAATCGGGCGACCGGCTGCTCCTTGTGGACCAGCACGCCGCGCATGAGCGCATGCTTTACGATCGGCTGATGGAACGTTTTGAGAAGGGAACGGTATCCCAGCAGCTGCTTTCGCCGCAGCTGGTGCGGCTGACGGCGCATGACAGGACGCTGGTTTCGGAGTTTGCGCCAGTGCTTGCGGACGCGGGGTTTGAGGTGGAGCCCTTCGACGATACCTGCGTGGCGGTCAAGGCCATTCCCACACTCTTTGGCGAAAACGAATCCCCGCGCGAGCTGCTTTTGGAGGCGCTGGACGAATGGCAGGCCGGGCGCGGGCAGGTCACGCGCGAGCGCATGCGCCGGCGCGTGGCCCAGATGGCCTGCAAGCACGCCATCAAGGGCGGCGACCGCCTCAACGAAACGCAGGTGCGCGGCTTTTTGCAGGAGATTTTGCAAAGTGATTGCATGCCCACCTGCCCACATGGCCGCCCCATCGTGACCGAGATCACGCGCTACGCGTTGGAAAAGCGCTTTAAGCGCGTGCAGTAAAGGGGGACGATTCCATGGAGAATAAGCCCCCCGTGATCGCCGTTGCAGGCCCTACGGCCAGCGGGAAGAGCGATCTGGGCCTGAAACTGGCCCGGTGCCTTGGGGGCGAAATCGTCTGCATGGACTCCATGCAGATCTACCGGCGCATGGACATCGGAACCGCCAAGCCCACGGCGCAGGAGCAAGCGCTTGTGCCGCACCACATGCTGGATGTGGCCGACCCCACCGAAGCCTACGCCGTGGCCGACTATGCCGTGGCGGCGGAGCATGTGATTGAACAGATCATATCGCGTGGCAGACTGCCCATTCTGGTGGGCGGTACGGGGCTGTATCTCAAGGCGCTGATGGACGGGCTGCCGCTGGGCGGCGCGGGCGGGGATGAACGCCTGCGCGCCGTGCTCAACGCCCTGGCGGACGAGCCGGGCGGAAAAGAACGCCTGCATGCCCGCCTGGCCGCCGTGGACCCAGAAACCGCCGCCCGCCTGCACCCCAACGACCGCCGCCGCGTGATCCGTGCCCTTGAGGTATACGAGCAGACCGGCGTGCCCATGAGCCAGCAGAATCACGCCGCGCAGGACCGCCCCTTCCGCGTGCTGCCGCTGGTGCTGGAATGGCCGCGCGAACTTCTCTATGCCCGGCTGGAAACCCGCGTGCACCGCATGATGGAGATAGGGCTGCTTTCGGAGGTGCGCGCCCTGCTGGAAAGCGGCGTTGCGCCTGCGGCCCAGTCCATGCAGGGCATCGGCTACAAGGAACTGATTCCCGTTGTCATGGGGCAGGGCGATGTGGACCGGGCCGTGTGGGATATCATCGTGCACACGCGCCATTACGCCAAGCGGCAGGGCACATGGTTTCGTGCGGAAACGAGATGCGTGTGGCTGGACGCGCGCGATTCGGACGCGCTGTTTGACCGGGCCATGGAGCATGTGCAGGCCTTTTGGAACGATGCAAAGGAGCAAGACGAATGAAAAAGATCATTGAGGCGGCAGAAAAGCGCTGCCAGCCCATGTTTGCGCGCATCGACGAGATCGCGCTGGAAAACACCGCCAAGGTGCTAGACGCCCTGCAGCGCCACGAGGTGGCGGCGCGCCACTTCGCGCCCACCACGGGCTACGGATATGACGATATCGGCCGCGACACGCTGGAAAAGCTCTTTGCGGACCTGTTCCATGCCGACGCGGCCATCGTCCGTCCGCAGATCGCGTCGGGTACGCATGCGCTGTCAATGTGCCTGTTCGGGCTGCTCAGGCCCGGCGACGAGCTGCTTTATGCCTCCGGCGGCCCCTATGACACGCTGGAGGATGTGATCGGCGTGCGCGGCTGCCCGCCGGGATCGCTGCGCGAAATGGGTGTGAGCTATGCCGAGGTGCCCATGGGCGCGGACGGACGGCTGGACCTTGCCGCCATCCGCGCAGCCATGAAGCCGTGCACCCGCGTGGTGGCCGTGCAGCGCAGCCGGGGCTATTCCTCGCGCCCCAGCCTCATGCCCGAGGACGTCGCCCCCCTGGCGGAGATGCTCAAACGGGACTTTCCCGACGCGGTGCTCATGGTGGATAACTGCTATGGCGAATTTGTCTGCACTCAGGAGCCCACCGAGTTTGGAGCGGACGTGTGCGTGGGCAGCCTGATTAAGAACCCCGGCGGCGGCCTTGCGCCCACGGGCGGCTATATCGTGGGCCGACAGGACGTGATCGACCGCGTCAGCTACCGCCTGACCGCGCCGGGCATCGGCCGCGAGGTGGGCAGCTATGCGGGCAGCTATCAGCCGTTCTATCAGGGGCTGTTCCTCGCTCCCCATGTGGTGGCGCAGGCCGTGCGCACCTCTGTGTTGGCTGCCGCCGTGTGCGAGGCGCTGGGCATGCGCTCCACCCCTGCGCCGGATGACCGGCGCACGGACATCATCCAGGCGCTGGAGCTGGGCACGCCGGAGAGGCTGATCGCCTTCTGCCAGGGCATCCAGATGGCCTCACCCATCGACAGCATGGCCCTGCCGGAGCCATGGGACATGCCCGGTTACCAGCATCAGGTCATCATGGCGGCGGGCACGTTCGTAAGCGGAGCGTCCATCGAGCTCAGCGCGGACGCGCCCATGCGCGAGCCCTACACCGCGTTTTTGCAGGGTGGACTCACGTACAGCCACGGCAAGCTCGCCCTCATCCGCACCTTTGAATACATGCAGAAGAAGGGCCTTCTCTAAAGGGTTCTTCCCCCTCCCCGCCGCGCATAGACTATCAGCGCAGGGAGGGGATTTTTTGTGAACCGTCAAACACAGGTCAAAAATATGAAAGTCCGCCGGGAAGGCGCGCTTTTGAGCGAGGAAGCGCCCCGGACAGGTGCGGAGCTGACCGAGCTGCCTCAAAAGGACGGATGGGGCAAACGGCTGCTCCGGGCGGATAAGCTGGTGCGCAACCTGGCCGTGGTGGGTGCGATGCTGCTGACGGTGATAGCGGTGAAGAACGCGGGTTCGCCGGACGCACAGAGCGTGTTTGGCGCCCTTCAGGCCAGCACGGAGATGGAATGGGACGAAAGCCTGGGAAAGCTGAGCTTTGTGGGCGGCATTTTGCCCGACGGCATCCAGGCCGTGTGGAGCGAAAGGGAAACGGTCACCGTCTTTGAGCCCATGGCAGGCGACACCGTGCATGCCTGGAGCCAGTCGGAGCCCTACATGGCCTTTATGAGCGCGGTGCGGGATGTGCGCGCCGTGGCTGACGGCGAGGTGATGAGCGTGGCGCACGGGCTGGAGGAGGAGCGTATTCTCCGCGTCCGGCACGATGACGATACCGAATCCATCTATGGCAATCTGCTCACCTGCTATGCGCAGGAGGGCGACCGCGTCTATGCGGGCGACGTGATCGCCACCACCATCGAGGGAAAGCCTCTGGTGTTTGAGCTGCGCCGGGATGGGCGCTCCATCAATCCCGAAGGGCTGCTAAAGCCCATTCCCGAATGATGCGCCTCAAGCTGCGTGTGCATCCGGCAGGCGCGGCATGGCTGGGGGCGTGCTTTTTGCTGGCACCCAGCCATGTGGTGCTGGCGGCCGTCGCCGCGCTGACGTGGCACGAGGCGGCGCATGTGGCGGCCATGGCGCTATGCGGGGTAAAGCACTGTGTGGTGGAGCTCACGCCCTTTGGCGGCATGGCCGACGCGGCCTGTTATGAGCGCCTTTCGCCGGGGAAAAAGGCGGCCTCCTCGCTGGCGGGCGTTCTGGCCAGCGCGGTGGGAGCCTGGCTTTGTCTGCGCTTTACACCGGATACGCCCTTCTGGCATGCGCTGTACCTGGCCAATGCGTCTTTGGCGGCGTTCAATCTGCTGCCCGTGTGGCCGCTGGACGGCGCGCGGGCGCTGCTGGCCGGCGCCGAACGGCTGGGTGTGGAGCGCACGGCCCAACGCGTACTGACGGGTCTGGCCTATGCGCTGGGCCTTTCCATGGTCGTGCTGGGGCTGTATGGCGCGTGGCTGGGGCATGTGAACCTGTCGCTGCTGTGTGCGGGGCCGTATCTGGCCTATGCGGCGCACGCCTCGGGCGTGGCGCAGTCGGTCCGGCGCATGCAGCGCGCGCAGGATGCCGCGCGCAAGCTCGCAGAGGGACGCATGATGCCCGTTGGCGCCTACGCCTGCGCCGGGCCGCCGTCTCGATTGACGCTGGCGCGGATGGCCGGCCGCCTTTCGGACCTTCGCTATCATCTGCTGCTGGTGGTGGACCCCGATACCGGACGCATCAGCGAGAGCATGACGGAGGGTGAACTGACCCAAAGGCTGTTTCATACGCAGGAGCAAGCTCAAGGCAGGTAAGCATTCCCTGCCCAAAGAGCATGGACAAACAGGGAAACGTGTGGTACAATCCAAAATAGTTACGAAAGTATTACGAACCATGCGAGGGAGGAACGACCGAGATGCCAAAGAACGTAGGGGAGAGGCTGCGCGCAGTGCTGGCCCTTTGCGCAATCGCCGTCATGCTGACGGCAGGCGGCGCGCCTTATGCCTCCGCCGCTTCGGTAAGCGACGTGCAGGTGGCTTCCGCGCCGCTGAGCACGCGGGCCTCTGCCATGAACGGCATGGTACGGGTGTATCTGTCCTCGCTGGGTAATCCCTCCCGGCTGGATTTGACGGTGGTGGGCAACTACAGCATTTCCACCACGGGCGAATTCATTGCCAGCGGCAGCTCGCTGACGGTGGGTTTCAGCAGTTCCACGGGTGCGATCACACTGACCCATAACGGGGTCAAAACCAATATGGGCACCAGCTTTTCCCTGCGGCGCCACAGCGCCAGCGGCACCAACGGCATCAAGATCAGCCAGGCGCGCGAAAGCAACAATCCCTATCCGGGCGATCTGACCTTCAAGGCTGTTTCCAGCGGCGGTCGCTATACGCTTTATACCATCGCCAACATCTATATCGAAAATTATCTCTATGGCGTGCTGCCCTATGAGATGGGCAACTCCACCAACATCGAGGCCCTCAAGGCACAGGCCGTGGCCGCGCGCACCTATACCGTGCGCATGATGCAAAACCGCGCTTCCGGCCTCTACGACGTAAAGGACACCACCAGCGATCAGGTATACCGCGGCACGCCGTCGGGCAACGCCAACTGCGTGGCCGCCGTGGACGCCACCAAGGGCATCGTGCTCATGTACGGCTCCAGCTACATCACCACCTATTATTCCGCCAGCAACGGCGGCCAGACCGAAATCGATCGCTCCGGCGGCGCTTACGCCTACATGAAGGTCAAGGACGATCCCTTCGACTATGCCAACCCCAGCTCCACCGTGAAGAAGAAAACCGTATACGCCGATCTGACCAGCTCGATGAACGCATCGGGTCTCATCAGCCTGCTCAAAACCAAGGCCGTGAGCAAGCTGAGCAGCATGGGCTATTCGGCCACGCAGAGCAACACCACCTTGCAAACCCTCAAAAACGTGACCGCGCATACGCCCAAGTACGCATCTCCCAGCCGTCTGTATACCAAGATGGACTTCACCTTCACCGCCTCTACCCAAAACAGCGCCGGAAGCTCCACCACGGCCACCGTGACCGTCACCTGCGATATCTTTGACGAGTTGGAAAGCCTTCTTTCCATGGGCATTCAGTCATTGGACAACGAGCTGTGGAGCGTTTCCAAAAGCGGGTCCAACTTTGTGCTGGAAGCGCGCCGCTACGGCCACGGCATGGGCATGAGCCAGCGCGGCGCCATGTACATGGCCAAGCTGGGCTATACCTACGATCAGATCCTTGGGTTTTATTATGATGGCTGCAAACGGGTGCAGCACAGCTTTACCAATACCATTTTAAGCGCTGATTCCACGCAGGAACAGGTCACCGTGGAACCGCCCGCGGAGCTGGAGGAAGAGGACCCAAGCGCCTGCCGGGGCACCGTGAAGCTGGTCAGCGCCGGTTCCGCGCTGGCCATTCGCAGCGCCAAGTCCACCACCGCGCCGCTCATCGGCACGGCGGGTAACGGCGCCATCGTGGACGTGCTGTCCAACGACGGCACCTGGTGCTTCATCCGCTTCGGCAGCCTCAAGGGGTATGTGCCCAGCAATGCGCTGTCCATCTCCGGCACGCCCACGGGCACGGAGGAGACGGCTACCTCCATCATCGGCTTTGCCACGGTCACGGCGTCGGACTTCGTCAACCTTCGGGAAGAAGGCAGCATGAACGCGCGTGTGGTCAGCACCGCGCCCTCCGGAGCCGTGCTCACGGTGTTCAGCCAGTCCGGCTCCTGGGCCAAGGTGCAGTACAACGCCACCGTGGCCTATGCCAATACCGGCTTTATCTCCGCCGTTACCGCCACCTATCCGTCGGATGCGGTATCGTCCGGCAGCGCCACGGCGACCGTGAGCACATCGGACGGTACCGGCAGCGTCAACCTGCGCGCCTCCGCCTCCACTGGCGCGCAGGTGCTCGCCCAGATTCCCTCCGGCACGCAGGTGACCGTCTCTTCCGACGACGGTTCCTGGTGCGTGGTCAGCTATCAGGGTATGACCGGTTATGTGATGTCTGCGTATATCTCCTACACGGGCGAAAGTCTGGAACCCGGTACAGGCGGTACGCAGGAGGGAACAGGCGGCACGGGGAATGAGGACGGCGGCCAGGGTGACGGTGTCACCGAAGGCGATACGCAAACGCCCGCCGTGCGCACGGCCATCGTGACCACGGAATACGGTTCGCTCAACATGCGCGCGCAGGCCAGCGCGGGCAGCCAGATTTTGACCACCATCCCGCGTGGCGCGCTGGTGGAGGTGACGCAGGAGGGCAGCACCTGGTGCGGCGTGCGCTACAACGGCATCAGCGGCTACAGCATGACCTGCTTCCTCACCTTTACCGACGGCGGCGGCACGACCCCCTCCGTGCCGGAGGGCGGCACCACTGCCGTGGTCACCACGCAGAGCGGATCGCTCAACCTGCGTCAGCAGGCGCGGTCGGGCAGCGCGATTCTTACGCGCATTCCGCAGTATGCCACCATTGCCGTGCATGAGCGCGGCGCGGAATGGTGCCATGTAACCTATAACGGCGTGACGGGTTATGTGATGACGGTCTTTCTGACCTTCCAGGACGAGCCCATGCCCGATCTGCCGGACGATTCCACCGGAGAGGGCGACACCGGCGGCGATATCGCCGGCGATACCGACGCCAACGACCCCAACGAGCCCATCGTCACCCCCGAACCCGGTGGGGACGACGCGCTCTATGCCGTGGTCACCACGGTGTCGGGGTCCCTCAACCTGCGCCGCGACGCCCTGCCCGGAAGCCCCGTGCTGGCCCGCATTCCCAAGGGAACTACCATCCGCATCGACGAGCGGCTGGCGGCCTGGAGCCGTACCACCTATGGCGGACAGACCGGGTATGTGATGAATACCTACCTGACTTTCCATCAGGGCAAGCCGGAAATCTCCGGCGGCACCACCGCGGTGGTCACCACCGCTTCCGGGTCGCTCAACCTGCGTACCGAGCCGTCGCTAAGCGGGGGCGTGGTCGCCCGTATTCCACAGTATGCCACGGTCAACGTGCAGCAGCGCGGCGACAGCTGGTGCTACGTGGTCTACAACGACACCATCGGCTACGTCATGACCACGTACCTTACCTTTAGCGGCGATTCCGCCCAGACCCAACCAGACGGCGGCGATGCTTCCGGCGAAAACGGTTCCGGCAGCGGGGACAATTCCGGAAACACCGGAAATGCCGGCGACAATTCCAGCGGCACAATGACCGCCTATGTGCAAACGGCGTCCGGTTCGCTCAACCTGCGCGAGCAGCCCGGCAGCGCGTACCGGGTGCTGCGCACCATTCCGCGGGGCAGCGCCGTCACCGTGCTCAGCTACGGTGATCCATGGTGTCAGGTGACCTATGGCGGCACCGAGGGCTATGTGATGACCTCGTTCCTGCGCTTCGATACTCAGCCCACCCTGCCTCAGGAGCCGGATACGGACAAAGATCAGGGCGAGACGGACACAAGCGGAAGCAATGGTAGCAGCGGAGAGACGTCCCAGCCGCCCACGCCGACGCCCGCTCCTCCTCAGGAGCAGCCGGATGAAAGCACCGCCGTCACCGCCTGGGTCAACACCGCGTCCGGCAGCCTGAACCTGCGCTATTCCCCGGACAGCTCGGCCCAGATCATCGGCACCATTCCCCGTCTGGCGGCGGTCAAACTGCTGGTGGAGGGCAAGGAATGGAGCTATGTGGGCTATAACGGCCAGTATGGCTATGTCATGACGCGCTATCTGACCACCACGCAGCCTACCGGGGATGATGGGAGCGGCTCCTCTTCCTCCGGAAGCGGCGGGCAGACGGGCGGCTCGTCCTCGTCCGGTGGTACCTCCCAACCCTCCGGCGGCGGCAGCGAAGGCCAGCAGATTCCGGACGGCATGGCGGAGAACGGCGGCGTCATTCTGGACATCACGCTCCAGGTTCCGAATTTCGCAACCTATGCGACTGCCGCACCCCAGAGCGGGGATGCGCTGCGCTTGTGGACCATGTGCGCTGAAAGTGGCGATCCGCTTGCCTCCGTACCTTCCGGCGAACAGGTGGAGATCATTCTCACCGGTCGCAGCTGGTGCCTGGTGCAGTACGGAACCGTGCAGGGCTATTGCCAGACCGCCTATCTTGAGGTGGTGCCATGACCGAAAACCTGCTTAAACCCGGCGAACGTCTGGACGATTTGCAGCGCAACGGATTGCACATCATTCAGCATCCGCGGGCCTTCCGCTTCGGGATGGACGCGGTGCTTCTTGCAGATTTTACCCGGCTCAGGCCCCGTGAACGGGTAGCCGATATGGGAACCGGCACCGGTATTTTGCCGCTGCTGCTCAGCCAGAAACAGCTGGACGCCCGTTTTGAAGCGTTTGAGATCCAGCCGGAAATGGCGGACATGGCCCGGCGCTCAGTCGCGCTGAATGGGCTGGAGGAACGAATTCGTGTACACGCGGCGGACATGCGAGCCGCTTATGAGCTTATCGGACGGGAGAGCATGCATGCAGTGGTGTGCAACCCGCCCTATGGCAAGCAGGGAGGGACGCTTACCAATGAGACGGCCTCTCTGCTGCTGGCGCGGCATGAGACGGACTGTACCATCCAGGACGTTACGGCGGCCTGTGCCGCCGTGCTTCGCACCCACGGGCGGCTGAGCATGGTGTTTCCGGCGGCGCGGCTGCTTGAGCTACTGGATGCCATGCGCCAAAGCCGGCTGGAGCCCAAGCGCATCCGCATGGTCTGCGCGCGTGTGGACCGCGCGCCGTATCTAGCGCTGGTGGAGGCGATGAAAAATGCCAAACCCGGCCTGTTGTGGATGCCGCCATTGATCGTCTACCATCAGGACGGAGGCGAGACGGATGAACTGAGGCGCATCTACCATCAGGCATGAATGACGGAGCGGCGTTCTTTGCGCCACAGGGCCAGAATGCCCACGTTCCACAGCAGAATCAATACCTGCCCGACCGCCTGCGCGGCGATAACGCCGTACAGCCGCAGGCCGGGCATGGCGGCAAGCAGACAGGTCATCGCCAGCGTCGCACCGGAAACCGCAACCGCTCCATACATGGAGCGCTTTTGCTGCCCCAGCGCGGTGTTGACGGCTCCGATGAGATGGCTCACGGCAAACAGCGCCGTCAGCGGCGCGCCTGCGCGAAACAGCGCTGTCAGCTCCGCCATACGGTAGACGGTATTGGCCAGAACTGGCGCGGACAGATAGACCAGAGCCGTGCAACCCAGCGCTACCGGCAGGCAGGAGCCGAGACAGGTCAGAATCAGCCGTTTCAGCTCACGGGGATCATCCTCTGCCTTGGCGATGCGGGGAAGCGCCACCATGGAAAGTGCGCTGGTAAAGACGCAGGGCAGCATGAGAAGGGGCATTACCATGCCGTTGAGCATGCCCAGGCGTGCGGTGGCTTCCGCCGCGGGCAGCCCGCTCGCCTGAAGCCGGATGGGAATCAGAATGGCGGTCAGCGACCGAAGCAGCGTCTGCACCAGGCGGGAAAGGGTGGCGGGCGCAGCCAGGCGCAGCACGGGCTCGCGCCAGGCGGCGGCCTGCGCGGCACCGTGCAGGGGAATGCGCAGCCGCCAAATCACAAAAATCAGACCGATGATTTCCGCCAGCATGGTAGCGACCACCGGCACAGCTGCAAGCCATGCCGCGGTGAGGCGACTGAGCCAGGTGAGCAGGAAAAAAGAAAGAATCAGTCGGGCCGCCTGTTCGATCAATTCGCTCATGGCGGGTTCCAGGCTGCGCTCCATGCCGTAGCAATATCCGTTGAATGCCGCGGAATACCCCAGAATTAAAATGCAGGGCGCGCTGAACCACAGCGACGGAAGCACCCGCACGTCGCCCATCCAGCGCGCCAGCAGCGGTGAGAAAAGCAAAAGTGCGGGAATCAGCGCCGCGGAGGCGACCCTAACCAAAAACACGCCTGCCAGCAGCGGCTTTTGCTTTTCGTCCTTTGGCGCACGCGCGGTCATGCGGCTGATGGCCAGGGGCAGCCCTGATGTGAGGGGGGTGATGGCCAGCATGTGCACGCCCTGCGCAAGCTCGGCAATGCCCATGATCTCCGCACCCAAAAGCCGGGAGAGCATCACGCGCATCAAAAGCCCCAAGGCGCGCACAACCGCATTGACCCCGGTGAGGAATACCGTCTGTTTTTTCGCGCCCACAGCCTTCATCGCCTTCGCCTCCACAGGGCAGGGTATGAGGCGGCGCGCCGGGGCATGACCTTTTCATTGCCAAATTGCCGTGCGTGAGGTATAATGCCCACAGGCATCAAGGGAGGCGACGCAATGGATAAATGGGATATTCGCTTTATGAAAATGGCCTATCTGATTTCGGAATGGACCAGCTGCAACGTGGAGGGACGCAGCATCGGCGCTGTCATCGTCAAGGACAAGCGCATCATGACCACGGGCTACAATGGGGCTCCCGCAGGACTCAAAACCTGCAAGGAGCGCGGCGAATGCATGCGCCGCAAACTCAACATTGAATCCGGCACGCGCGCGGAGTTATGCTACGCCATTCATGCTGAGCAGAACGCCATTTTGCAGGCGGCCAAGCTGGGCATCTCCATTGAAGGGAGCACGCTGTATTGCACCCATCAGCCCTGCTCAGTGTGTGCCAAGATGATTATCAACGTGGGCATCCGCCGGGTGGTGTACCAGCAGGGTTACCCGGACAAGTTCTCGCTGGAAATTTTCGACGAGGCCGGTGTGAAGCTGGAACAGTTTAACGAGCCGCTGGACTGAACCTCACGCATGCAAAACACGCGGACCATGCTTCTTGCGCATGGCCCGCGTGTTTTGCACTGCGGCGGCTTAGCGTTCGCTTTTTTCCAGAGAGAAGCGCACCGCGTCCAGATGACGGCGCACCCGCTCCTGTGCCGCTTCCACATCGCGTGCGCGCAGGGCGTCCAGGATGGCGCGGTGCTCACGCATCACGGCGGCGCGGCGGCTTTCGGTGCGCATGCTGCGGGTCTTGATCTCGCGGATCAGCTCGTAATAGGTGTCGATGAAGCAGCTGAACAGACGGTTTCCGCTGAGCTTTGCCAGCTGAAAATGGAAATACCGGTCCAGCTGGGAAGCGGCTTCCGCTTCCTCCGGCGGTTCGTCAAGCAGGCCATAGAGCGCATCGATCTGTTCGTCGCTGGCTGTGAGAATGATGTTTTGCACGGCACGGCACTCCATGACCTCGCGAAATTCCAGCAGGTCGCGGTAGGTGGCATGGCGCAGCTCTTCGGAAAGGGAGCGGGCGAAGGAATCGCCCACCACCGACTTGATGAACGTGCCGCCCTTGGGCGCACGGCTCAGGTAGCCCCGCGCCTCCAGAATGGTCAGCGCCTCGCGCAGAATCCCCCGGCTTACGCCCAGCTGATCGGCCAGCTGGGCTTCCGGCGGCAGCCGTGTGCCCACGGTAAGCTCGCCGCTTTGCATGGCCTGCGTAAACTGCTGCGCAATCCTGTCGGACAGGCGCTGATCCTGAATGGGGTGGAAGTTCATCATGAAAAGTTATGCCTCCTAACCTTGGTTTTCCGCCTCACCCCAGCGAAATGGCCACGTCCGTCAGCCGGTCGGCAACCGCGCGGATATCCATGCCCTTGGTAAACAGAAGGCAGGTGCCGGTGGGGTAGCGGGGTTTTTCCGCCCAGACAGGCGGGATGGTGTGGTAGCCGTATTTGGCGCCCAGAATGGCGCCGCAGATGGCGCCGATGGTGTCCGCGTCGCGCCCGAAATTGCCGGCGCAGGTCACACCCGTGCGAAAATCGCCATGCATCAGCTTCAGCACGCCAAACGCCTCGGCCACGGCCTCGCTCACGGCGGCCTTGTAGCTGGTCCACAGCTCGTCGTGCAGGGGCATCCAGGCAAGCAGCAGATTTCCGTCCGCCTCGTCCACAATGTCCAGCGCGCGCTGCATGGCATAGGCATACCACGTATCTCTGGGGATGGGCTTCATGGCGGCGGCGAGAATCTCGTCAATGTTCGCATCGGCCATGGCGGCGGCTACCGCGGCGGCCACGGACTGCGCGCCCCAGATCCCCTCGCGGTCGTGGCTGATGGAGGCGTCAATTTCAGCCATGGCAATGGCGCGGTCGACGTCGCCTGCGCACAGCACACCCACGGGGCTGATGCGCATCGCCGCGCCATCGGAATGCCCATATGCATTGTACCTGCCCGACAGCGGGGGACGCAAGCCTTTACGCAAATTTCGGGAGGCTTCAAATTCGCTTGCGCCGCCCCGCTTGAGCTCGTCCTGCGTGGCCACGTGCTTGAGCCATGCGTCCACCACACAGTCGCTGGTGGGCCTGCCGCCGGATTCGATCAAAATCTGCGCGGTGAGCATGGCAAACTCCGTATCGTCGGTGGACCAGCTGGCTCCCTTGTTGAAATCCGTGGTAAAGCCATAAGCCATCTGGTTTTCCGGCTTGCGCGAAGCGTCGCCGAAACTGTCGCCAATGGCCAGGCCGATCAGCGCGCCGCGCGCCTTGTCGCGGTAAAGGTCAGGGTTTTGCAATAGCTCCTGTCGGGTCAGCATGCCTTATTCCTCCTCATCGGATGTGAACTCGCGTATGGTCAGGTCGCCAAAATCGGCGCGGCCCATGGCAAACATGGCGTATCCCGCCATGCCGTAGGCCAGGGAGCCGTCGGTGGCTTCCAAGGTTTTCCCGTCCACGGTCAGGGTCAGCCGGTCGCCCTGGGCTCGTAGGTGAAGCGTGTATTCCCGGTCCAGCACCCAGTCCAGCGGCATCTGCGCCAGCAGGCGCATTTCGCCCTCGTGCATGACCATAATGGCTGCGCACCCCGCACCATACAGCCCTGCATAGTATCCGCGCCACGCGCCCTGCGCCCGCAGGGCGACCAGCGCCTGCGTGCCGTTGCGCGGCGTAATGTGCGCCTCCAGCTGGCAGTTTCGCATGAAGTAATTGCCGGTGAAGGCCTGCGCTTCCTCTTCGCATAAGAGGGTGAGGCGTCCGCCTTCCAGATCCCATGCGCCGTGGTTGTGGGAGAAGGGAATCACGCTGCCAAATTCTTTTTTGAGCAAAGCGGGGCGAAGGGTGTAGCAGGCCGGGCCCCAGATGTGCAGAAGCGTGGGGCGGAGCGTGCCGGACAGAGCGAATTTTCCCGGCGCGGCGGATTCGATCCGCACGCCGATTTCGTCGATCAGTCCGCCGTCTACCTCAGGCAGGACAAAGCGCAGCGCCACATCCTCGTCGGACGCATCCAGCAGCGTGGGGGAAAGCGAAATCTCCGCGCCCGAAAGGCTGTTTCGCACATAAGGGGTGAGAATCAACAGCTCGCCCGCGAGCTTCTCATAGCGCAGGCGCATTTCCACCTGCTGGCCGGGGTAGGCCCTGGGCGAAAAGACCGGCATGTAGCGCTCGTCGCTGAAATCGGCACGCCGCCAGAAGGGCTTGTAAAACAGCTTTGCCTTCTGCCCCCGCACCATCCGGTCCAGAAGTACCGATCCGTCCCGGAGCCTTGCGCAGGTGGGTACGTCGCAGGCAAAGCGCAGGCCGTGGGTGCTTCCCGGCAGGGAAAAGTCAAAGTACACCTCGCCCTCGCGCACACGGCCGGAAACCTCCTCCGGCACGGGCTCGCCGCGCAGGAGGTAACCCCAGCGGGCCAGCTCCCAGGCATAGCTGGGAATGTCCAGAATGTTCAGATAGCCGGAAATGCCCGACAGCACGATTTCGTCGTTGATGGGGTCACGGTAATGCGCGGGTAGGCCTTCAAGGCCGCACGCAACGCCCAGAATGGTGCCCACGTTGCCCGCGTTGCAGTCCGTATCCCACGAGCACATGGTGGCGATCTCGACGGTACGCGCGAAGTCGCCCGCACCGTAGCACATAGCCAGCGCGCAGACGCCGGCGTTGGGGATGATGTGGCACACCCCGCCGTAGCGGTCATAGCCCCACTCGGCCTCCAGCATCGCGCGGCAGGCGCGCCAGTCATCGGGATTGGCGCGGTGGAAAGCGCGCACAGCCTCCACCACGGCGGCATAGACGCTCTCCCGCGGAATCTGTGCAAGGCCCGCATCCATGATGGCGTCGATGTCGGCCGTTTCAAACGCCTTGGAGATGCATGCGGCAATAAAGGCCGCGCCGTTGAGGCCCTCGCCGTCGTGGCTGACGGAGGCGGCGGCCCTGGCGTACCGTGCCGCCCGCGCCGGGTCGGCGGGCGCCACCAGGCCCCAGGTATCAATGAAAATCTGGCCGCCGATCTGTTCGGCCAGAGTCTTGCCGTTTTGGCGGATGCTGCCGGACTGCGGGGCGGGCACGCCGTTTTTCAGATTGAGGTAGGCCGTGTGCTCGGTGCTGATGCCGTATCCGCCCCACCAGTACAGGCCAACGCCCTCGCGCGCGTAGTTGAGCCAGGCCTCCGCTACAGCCTGCGCCGTGGGCTCGCCGGCATGATCGTCCAGCGCGCGCAGAAAAAACACCGGGCCGTTGGCGTCGTCGTCGGCGGCAAAATGCTTGTAGTCCTTCACATAGCCGCGGATATCGCCGTAGGTATCGCGGATGCGTTCGTAGCTCCACAGGGCAGGTTCCACCGGCGCTCCCAGGCGGATGCCGATGTTCATGCCCAAAAAGCCCGCGTAGATTTTTTGTACATACGCCATGGGTTCCAAGGCCATACAGCCTCCTTCGCTGAAAAAAGGGGAACGGGGAAGGCCCCGTTCCCCCTGAAATCATGGGTTATTGCAGCACGGAGTTGACGTATTCGGTCAGCGCGTCACCGCCGGCGGCGTTGAACTTCTCCACCATCTCGGCAAAGTCATCCACGGGGCGCACGCCGCGCACGATTTCGTTGGCGTACTCGGTGTAGATGGAGGTGACCGCGGCCAGCTGGGGCTGCAGCTCATCGGGAATGATCACGTTGACGTCATTATAGTAGTATTCAGCGCCCAGCGCAAGGCTGTCGGCAGCGGGGGTGCTGAGCACGGGGGTGGCCAGTTTCAGGTCCTCGGGCAGGCCGTCCACGGTGGGGAAGAAGCGCGCCCAGTAGCCGCCCCAGGCATCGGTGAAGGTAATCACGCCGTCTTCCACGGTGTAGTGAACGCCCTCCACGCCCAGCTTGTCAATCATGCGGCCTTCGGGGCTGGCCATGTAGTCCAGAATGGCAAAAGCGGCGTCCTTCACATTCTGCTCGATGGTGGCATTGATGGCAAAGCCGCGCTCCTCCTTGGTCACATCGATGGACTGGAACGCCTGGCCGATGCCCTTGGCCGGAGGCAGGGCCACCAGCTCGGCGTCCTCGCCCATGGTCTGCACCATCTTGGTGTTATACACCTGAATCACATCGCCCGCGGTGCCGGCGATCATCGCGCAGTCGCCCTCATAGAAGGCCTGCTCCATGGTATCCCATGCCTTGGTGATGTAGTCGGCATCCAGAATGCCGTCGGCGTAGAGCTGGGCGTAGAAGGCCAGCTTGTTCTTCTCCTGTTCGGTCACCATGGAATAGACGTACTTGCCGTCCTCCTGCTGCATCAGGGTGCCGGTCACGCCGAAAGCATGGTTGAAGATGCTGTCCAGACGGGCCAGACCGCCGTCCACCGTGGTGCCAAACTTGACCACGCCGGCATCCATGAGCTCCTTGAGCAGCGTGGCGTAGGCTTCGGGGGTGGGATCGGCAAGGAAGGCGTCCTTGGAGGGAGCCTGGTCAAGGAAGTCGCCGCGGATGACGGGCGCGGAGAACTTGGCCGGCGCCAGCCACAGCAGGTAGGGAGAACTGGCCAGACGGGCCTTGGAATGCTCGCCCAGCAGATTCTTCACGTAGGTGCTGCCTTCCACATAAGGGGTCAGGTCCTCCAGAAGGCCCTCGGCTACCACGGGGGTATCGGTATTGCCCTGGAAAAAGATGATATCGGGGTTGATTTCGCCCGTGCGGAACGCCAGCGGAACCACTTCCACATAGGTGCCGGCAGGCGCTTCCAGAATGGTGATGTCCACATAGTTGCCCTGCGCGGCCATGCCTTTTTCAATTGCGTCCACCACGGCGATGGTATCGGCGTCATCGGGCGATACGTCCTTGATGAGGATGGATACAGGAACGGGTGCATCCGCTGTGCCGATTTCGGCAACGGCGGCGGTGCTCATCAGCACCAGAGCGGCGGCGAGAAGAAGCGCGAGCCATTTTTTCATTCGGGTTTCCTCCTTGATTTATGGTTTTGGCTGAATCCGCAGCCATTGGGTACGATGGGTTATTCCTTTACGCTGCCCGCCATGACGTCGCGGGTATAGAATTTGAGCACGATGGGGTAGAGCAGCAGAATGGGCACAATGGCAATCACGATGGTGGCTGCCTTCAATGCGCCATAGTCGATTCGGGCCAGCTCATTGTAGTCCATGATGTTTTGCGCGCCGATGAGCGAAACGGTATCCCCCAATACAACAAACTGACGCAGGATCACCTGCAGGGTGGTTTTGGCTTTCTCCGTCAGGTAAATGCTGGCCTTGAAGTATTCGTTCCAGCGCACCACGGCGTAGAACATGGTAATGGTGGCAATGCCGCTTTTGGCCAGCGGAAACACCATGGAAAAGATCATGCGCACATGGCCCGCCCCGTCGATGCGCGCGGCTTCGTAGATATCCATGGGAACAGCCTGGAAATAGCGCATCATGATGATGAGGTAATACACGTTGACCGACGTGACCAGAATGACCGACCACTGGCTGCCGATCAGTCCCAGCTGCTTTACCAGCAGATATTCGGGCACCAGTCCCGGGTCGAAGAGCATCATCACAATCAGGAAGGTCATGATGATCTTTTTAAACATCAGACCCGGCTGAATCAGCACATAGGCGGCGCTGGTGGTCAGCAGGATGTTGATGGCCGTGCCCACCACGGTGATGAAGATGGAATTCCACAGGGTGGGCAGAATCACTTTGTTGGAAAAAACGATGTCGTAATTCACGGTGCTGAATCCCGCCGGAATCACGCGAAGGCCGCTCATGGAAGGCGAAAGCGCCGGGTCGGAGAAGGACTTGGCCAGAATATTGAGCATGGGGATCAGCATTGTCAGCGCCAGAAGAACCATCACGGCGCTCAATAGCAACTGTCCGAGGGTAAAGCGCCCGCGTTTTTTCATCGCTTCCGCCTCCTTACCACACGCCCGTGCCGGTGAGGCGCTTGCTGGTCACGTGAGTGAGAAGCACCAGCATCACGCCGAACACGCCCTTGACCAGTCCCACCGCTGTGGCCAGCGAGTACTGCCCCTGACCGATGCCGATGCTGTAGATGTATGTATCCAGAATTTCGATGGAGCTGTTGACCGCCGCGTTGGTAAAGTTGAGTACCTGGTCAAAGCCGGCGTTGAGGAAAAAGCCCAGGTTGAGGATGAACATCGTCACCATCGGCGTCACCAGCGCCGGAAGCACGATGTAGCGCACCATCTGAAAGCGCGTGGCTCCGTCGATGTCCGCCGCCTCATACAGAGACGGGCTGATACCAAGAATGGTGGTGAAGTAGATGATGGAATCCCATCCCAGCGAGCGCCAGCCCTCGGAGAAGAACAGCACCCAGCGGATGGAGCCCTTGTCGGTCATGTAGTCGATGGGGGTGAGGCCAAAGAGACCGCGGATCTGGTTCACTGCGCCGGTTTTGGCAAGAAAGCTGATCCAGATGCCCGCAATCACCACCCAGGAGAGAAAGTGCGGCAGGTAGCTGACGACCTGCGTAAATTTGCGCAGGCGGCCCAAACGCATTTCCGACAGCAGAATGGCAAACAGCGGAAAGAAGGGAAACAGCAGCACATACTTCATCAGGCTGATGATGAGCGTGTTGAGAAGAATGTCCTTCATCAGGGGGGAGCCGAACATCATCTCAAAGTATTTGAGTCCCGCCCATGTCCAGGCGCTGCGGCCGCTGAAGTTATAGAAGGCCAACCGCATGTTCCAGATGGGAATCACCCGGAAGATGACAAAGTAGACCAGCGTTGGCAAAAGCAGCGCATAAAGCACCCAGTCCAGCCGCAGGCGGCGCAGGCCGGTTTGCAGGCGCGAAGGGTTGGTGCGTTGCATTCTCCATTCCTCCTTGTTCATGGAATGTCGATATCCATCAGCGGGGCGTGCTGCTGCGCGCCGTACACATCGCGGTCGCCCACGGTGCCGGAGGGCACGTCGCGCAAATAGGTGATTTTGATCCCAAGCGCCGCATCATAGCGGACAAATTCCAAAATGCGCTCCGGCGGCAGGTGGTAGAGCTGTGCCACACTTTCGCGCGTAATGCATCCGCTGTCCACCACCCGGCGGTACTTTTCGGGGTCGTCAAAGAGAATGTCCAGCGTAATTTCATAGGGACCGCTGTTTTTGCTGCGAAGCACCTTCGCCAGTTCGTACAGCCGCATGCCCTCACACCTCCACAAGCTCGATGGGGAACAGGTCGCGCCCGTTTGGCACCTTCAGCAGGTGATAGACGGAAAACGCATATACCGGCCCGAAGGGCACGTCGCTTGGCGCAAAGGGGAAGGCCAGATTTCCGGCGGTGGACTTGCGCCCCTCGTAGCCGAAATGCAGGTAGGAGGACCGCACTGTGGCGCAGATGGCATTTGCCAGCTCCTGATTGGGCGCGATCACCTCAAACATCAGGCCCACCTCATGGGGAAGATCCCGGCAGGGTTCGCATGCACCCATCACCGCATCGATGCCGTAATGATAAAAGTGAATTTGATAGCTTTCAGGAGGTATGTCCGCATAGTAGGCGTGCACGCCGCGCACCACCTCGCGTTCCACTTCCTCCAGCCGGGAGATGAGCAGCGGGTCGCGGATGCCCGCCAGCACAAAGGTACGGTACGCCACCGGTCGCGCTCCCTCCAGCTTCAGCGTATAGGGCTGGGGAATCAGCCGGCTGCCCGTTACCCGGACCCGGCCGCCATCAAGTTCGGTAAAGGTACACGCACTTAAATCCAGCAGCATGCCGGGGCCGTGCAGCAGGTAGGGATGATCCTTTTCGTAGAAGGTATGCGCGGCGACGCTTACGCTGGTGCATCGGCGCGAGGGGGCGGCAGGGTACACCACAAAGCCGTCATCTTCCAGAACGCCCAGCATGCAATCCTTCGTGGTACCCGGCTCGCAGCATAGCGCGCCGCATTCCAGAATCTTGCCCAGGTGATAGGCAAGCCCCGCATCGTGCCCGCGCTTTACGCCCACGGCCGCAAAGGGCGCGGGATCGTACGCCCGGCCGCAGATGATGATCTGCGCCCTCTCCAGCGCATCCAATACAGGTTCCATGCCCATCTGCGCCACCACGCCGTTGGTCTGGGCGAGGGTTTCGGGTGTGAGGTCCGGAACGTTTTCGCTCATTTTTTCGATTCGGCCCTGCGCCATGGCATCCAGAATGACCTCGTTTGAAATATCGGCCCAGATTACCGCGGTTTTGGGATGCCAGTCCATTTCGGCGCACACCTCGCGGATGATGGACAGAGTCCACTCCGTATGGGTGCGAGCGCCGGACCCTCCCGCCGAGCCGATCACCAGCGGAATATCAAGCTCCCGCGCGCCCTGCATCAGCAGCCGAAGATCCTTTTTCGCAGCCATCCGGCTTACAATGGCCACGCCTGCACCCAGCTTGTGCGGCCCGGCGTCCGTCGATCCCGCATCCACCACGATGGCGTCCGGCTTTTCCGCCAGTGCCCGCTGGAACGATTCTTGGGGAAATCCGTATCCAAGGATGCCGCAGGGAGAGCAGATACAAGTACGCATAGATGCACCTCGGTTCTTGCGATGTACAAGGCATGTCTGTCATTTTTGATCCTGTCACCATTGTAACAGAGACGATTCTGAATGTCAATAGTTAAACAAATAAACCATTAAAATATCCGCGCCTTTTACAAGGAAAGGCACGGATCGAAAAGACGCTTATTCCTGCGTTTCCCCTCCACCTACGCAAAAGCCGCGCAGCCGATTCACGGTGCGTTCCAGCGCGTCGCGGCTGTTGCCCCAGGGCTTTTGCTGGTTGCGGTAGTCAAACTTGAGGGTGAACCATTCCAGGTCCTTTTCATCCTGCACAAGGTTGGCCTTTACCAGCGAAAGCAGGCTCGTGGCGAAATCCCGCCGGGCAGAGCCGCTCAGGTGTTTTTGCGCGCGAAAAAGCAGGTCTGCCGCGTGGGGCAGGCACACGCCGCGGGATGCCTGCCATTTCTCACGGAATGCCGCGTCGGTTTTCCACAGATGCAGAAAGGTATAGAAGTAACGCTCCATGTGGCTCTGAATATCGCCGCATATGACGCATGTATGGCACATGTCCTCCAGCTCGCGCGCAACTCCCTCCAGTCCGTCTCCGCCGCCGAAAAGGCCGCGCTTCTCACAAGAGGCGGCGCGTTTTTCCAGCCCCTCCAGCTTTTTGAGCAGCTCCTTGGTATGCGAATCGACCAGCAGCGCATGCCCCAGGCGGTTTTGCATGGCAAAGAGCTGCCCGTGGTGCCGGGCGCAAATGCCCTTTTCGTTCACGCGGATGCGCGCGTCAGGCTCCATTACGCTGCCGCCCAGGCTGCGCTCGATTTCGCTTGCTTCCACCCGGCGATACAGCGCGCAGAGCGGACAGGCTGTGTTTTGCTCCATCGCTTCCCAAACGGGAATGGTATCCAGATGATATTGCATATTCGGCCTCCGTTCGGTATAATAGGAACAAGCTCATGGTAACAGAATCCGGCCTTAAGCGCAACCTTTCATACCTGTGGCCCCGGTGGCATATCGTATTGCGATACGGTATGCGGGAGGTTGGGCATATGCAGACAGGCAAGCGCGTTTATCCCCGTCAGCGGGAGCCGGGCAAGTGGTTGAGTTACCTGCTGTTGTTTTTGTCGGCGGTGGTGGTCATCTCCGGGGTGGTATCACGCGGCGGGGATCTGACCATTGAGCCGGCCGCTACCGCCACGCCGATTCCCACCGACGCTTACTTTGACGAGACCGTGGAGGAGCGGGAAATCACGCTGCCATCCGCCACATGGTATGCGCTGCAGCTGGGCGCTTTTGAAAGCGAAACGGCCGCGCAGGAGCTGGGGCAGCAATTCGTGAAACGCGGTGCGGCAGGGTATGTGTGGCATGATGGGCGGTACCGCACGCTGGCTGCCGTCTATCCCTCGCGGGAGGATGCACAGGCTGTGCGCGAGCAGCTCAGCGAGGCGCATTCCGTGGATTCCTACCTCTACCAGATCGATCTGCCTGCCCTGCATCTTTTGATGAAAGGTATGAAGGGACAGCTGGATATTCTGGAGGCGGCCTTTGCGCACGCCAATGATCTGGTGGCCAATTTGCAGGAAGCCAGCGTGGCCATGGACCGGCAGGAAATGTCCGGCGAGGAAGCGGCGCAGCTGCTAAACGGGCTGGGGGAGCAGGTGAGCACCGTCTCTTTGAGGCTGCAACAGCGGTTTTCCGCACCGAGACATCAGACCGTGGAGGGGCTCATCGCCTGCTTTGAGGACTACGCTTCGTTTCTGGAAACGCTGGACGCCGCCGACAGCGACGCCACCTTCAGCATGAAGCTTAAGCGGCAGACGCTTTCCACCCTGAACCATCTTAAGGGCGTATATGATGCGCTCGGCAATACATAGGAGGTCGATCCCACATGACGATCCGGGAGCTGATTCCCGTGCTGGATGCGCGGGTGCTTTGCGGCGAGGATAAGCTGGACCAGGAGGTCAAGAGCGCCTGCGGAAGCGATCTGATGAGCGATGTGCTGGCCTTTGTCAAGGACAAGACGGTGCTCATTACGGGACTCACCAACATTCACGTGATGCGCACGGCCGAAATGCTGGATATTCACTGTGTGGTCTTTGCGCGGGGAAAGGTGCCCTCGGAGGAAATTCTGGAGGAGGCAAGGGACCTGGGCATCGTGGTGCTGGCGACGGAACACACCACCTATACCGCCTGCGGGCTGATGTACATGGCAGGGATCCGCGGTACCAACGAGCGCACCGGCGCTCATGCGTGAAGGGAAGGGTACGAATGAGCCTGCTTACCAATACCTATGACGTGCACAAAGGCGAGTTTGAAACCGCCGGTGACGCCTCCGCCAGCATCAAGCGCAAGCTCAAGCAGCTCGGTGTGGACAGTGCGATACTCCGGCGCGTGGCGGTCGCCAGTTACGAAGCCGAGCTGAACCTGATCATCCACAGCCTGGGCGGACAGCTCACCATGGAGATGAATCCGGAGCACATCGTGCTGATCTCCAGGGATGTGGGCCCCGGCATTGCGGATATTGACAAAGCCATGCAGGAGGGCTTCTCCACCGCCAGCGAGGAGGCGCGCGACCTGGGCTTTGGCGCAGGCATGGGCCTACCGAATATGCGCCGCAACGCCGACGGCTTCTCCATTGAAAGCCAGCCGGGCGTGGGCACCACCATACAGATGGAATTCAGGCTGAAATAGCGCGCGGCCTGTTTCGGAGGAATGAGCCATGGACCAGAAGTTTTTCCATTCCGTTCGCCTGGACAAGGAAAAATGCAAGGGCTGCACCAACTGCCTCAAGCGATGTCCCACGGAGGCCATCCGCGTGCGCGGCGGACGGGCGCATATCATCAACGAGCGTTGCATCGACTGTGGCGAATGCATCCGCGTGTGCGATTACCACGCCAAATACGCCCAGACCGATCCGCTGGCCAGCATCAACCGCTTCAAGTATAAGATCGCGTTGCCTGCGCCCTCGCTTTACGGGCAATTCAAACACCTCATCAGCGCCTCACAGGTGCTGGAGGGGCTGCTGAAAATGGGGTTTGATGACGTGTTCGAGGTGGCAGAGGGAGCGGACATCGTCACCCGCGCCATCCGGGAGCGCATGCGGGGCATGGGGCGCGACCGCTACCCCGTCATCTCGTCGGCGTGCCCGGCCATCGTGCGTTTGATCCGTGTGCGCTTTCCGGAGTTGATTCCACACATCATCGACGTGCGCCAGCCCATGGAGGTGGCCGCCATGGTCGCCCGCCGCGAGTTCTGCCGCGCGCATGACGCAAATCCGGAGGAGGTCGGGTGCTTTTTCATCACGCCCTGCGCGGCCAAGGTAACGGCCATCCGCAACCCCATCGGACATGAGACCTCCGCCGTGGACGGGGCCATCTCCATGCTGGAAATCTACGGCCTGCTCTCCAGCCACATCAAGTCAAGCCCCGTGGACGCGGCGCATCCTGCCCGTGCCACCGCCTATGGTGTGGGCTGGGCCAGCAGCGGGGGCGAGGCGGCAGCGGTATGCCCCGAACACAGCATGAGTGTGGACGGCATTGAAAACGTCATCCGTGTGCTGGAGGAAATTGAAAACGATAAATTGCCGGATCTGGTCTTTTTTGAGGGCGCGGCCTGTACGGGCGGATGCGTGGGCGGTCCGCTCACCTTTGAGAATACCTATGTGGCGCGCGGAGCGGTCCGGGCGCTGATGCGCGGATGCGATATTACCCATCCCGATGAGCGCGTTCGCGCCTCCTACCTGACCAAGTACAATCTTCTGGCGGATAAACACATCTCCGCCAACAGCGCCATGCGCCTGGATGACGATATTGTTGAAGCCATGCGCAAGATGGAGCAGATGGAGGAAATTGTGCGCCGGCTGCCCGGCTACGACTGCGGAAGCTGCGGAAGCCCCACCTGCCGCACCTTTGCCGAAGATATCGTACGCGGATACTGCAACGAGATGGACTGCATCCACATTCTCAAGGAGCAACTCAAGGTCATGGCGCAGAAGATGGTGGAGCTGGCCAAAACAACCAGAGAATAGGGGAATGAACGTATGACGGTACGGGAATTGATGGACCTGATCGGCGCCAGAAGCCTCAACGACAGCGCTCCGCTGGATGCGGAAATCACCTGCGGCTATACCTGTGATCTGCTCAGCTGGGTGCTGGCGCATGGCAAGCAGGGCATGGCCTGGTGCACGGTACAGACGCACGTGAATGTGATTGCCGTGGCGGTGCTGATGGAAATGGCGTGCGTCATTCTGGTGGAAGGCGTGGAGGCCGAACCTGCCTCACTCAAAAAGGCGCAGGAGGAGGACATGCCCGTGCTCGCCACCGGCAAGACGGCCTATGAGGTCAGCGTGCTCATGGGGCAGGCGGGCGTGCTGCCGCCCGCGGAGTGAGATGGCGGCCTGCTGCGACCTGCACATTCACAGCTGCCTGTCTCCCTGTGCCGATGACGACATGACCCCCTGGAACCTGGTGGGCATGGCGCGGGTAAAAGGGCTGGACGTGATTGCGCTTACCGACCACAACACCGCCCGCAACACGCCGGAGGCCATGGCGGCGGGCGAGGCCTACGGCGTGCAGGTCATTCCCGGCATGGAGATCACCAGCCGGGAGGAGGTGCACATCCTGGGCTATTTTTCCTCCGTGCCGGAGGCACTCGCTGCGGGGGAAGCTGTCTATGCCCACCTGCCGCAGGTGCAAAACCAGCCGGCCCTGTTTGGCAACCAGATCATCATCGGAGCGGATGACAGTCCCTCCGGGACGCTGGAAAAGCTGCTCATTAACGCCACGGACCTCAGCGTGGAAGAGGTCTGTGCGCTTGTCCGCGCCTTTGGGGGCGTGCCTGTGCCTGCGCATATCAACCGCGGCAGCAACGGCATGATCGGTGCGCTGGGCCTGATGCCCTTTCTGCCGGACTATCCGGTCGTGGAGGTCTATCCAGGCGTCCCCTGTCCGGCCTATGCAACAAAGGGTCGCTTTGTCATCCACTCCAGCGATGCGCACCGCCTGGAGGATATACAGGAACGCACCTTTTCACTGGACACACATCCTACGGCGCGGGATGTAATGCGCCTGCTCAGGGCGCTGGACGGCCGCCAGATACCCCAAAACGGCATTTGACGCGGTGAGGCGCATGCCGTATAATACAGTTACAAGTGAATAGCCGGTGTATCTGCGTGGAAACACGCGGCGGAGACGATTGCCTCCGTCATGGGAACTGGATGCGATTTCCAGACTCACCCGGGAACCGTGAAACGGACGAAAGGACAGGGAAGCGCCGCGGGCTTATGGCCCTACCGGCCGCTTCCGGCCACTGCGCGAGCGGGAAGGCGTCCAAGTAGGATGAAGTCAAGTCGGGAGACCTGTTTACACCGTGATCCCCGGGATGGAACATGCTATGAAAGCCTGGCGAAAGCCGCGTCTTTTGATCGCGCCATCCTGTCAACGGAATGGCGCGGTTTTTGCGTTTTCCCGCGATTCATTTGTGCAAAAACACAAAGGAGGAATCGAACCCATGAAAACCCGAAAGATCCTGTCCCTGATCTCGGCGCTCGTGTTTGCGCTGGCCGCCCCGGCCTCTCTGGCAGAGGGCCTCGCGCTGACCGATATGGCAGGCCGTGAAATCACGCTGGACGCGCCCGCTACCCGCGTGATCGCCCTCAATCCTGCCGACTGCGAAATTCTTTACGCTCTTGGCGCGGAAGATGTGCTGGTGGGCCGCGGCGAATACTGCAACTATCCCGAAGCCGTGCTGGAACTGCCCAGCGTCAACAGCGGCGCGGAGACCAATATTGAACAGATTCTGGCGCTGGAGCCCGATGTGATCGTCATGAGCAAAATGGCCCAGACGGTCGAACAGGTGGAAGCGCTGGAGGCAGCCGGTGTGCGGGTTGTCATTTCCGATGCGCAGAACCTGGCGGGCGTGTATGATGCCATCGCCATGCTGGGCGAGCTGACGGGCAAGCAGGAAGAGGCTGCCGCACTTTCGTCCCAGATGCAGGAGGGCTTTGACGCGCTCCGGGAAAAGGCTGAGGATACCGGAAAGACCGTGTACTTCGAGGTTTCCCCCCTGGAGTGGGGCCTGTGGACCAGCGGCGCGGATACTTTCCTGGACGAGCTGGCGCAAATCGTGGGTCTGACCAACGCTTTCGCCGACGTGAGCGGCTGGGCCGAGATCTCGCAGGAGCAGGTGCTTGCGCGCGACCCGGACTACATCGTGACCACCGCGGCATATTACGGCGAGGGCGAGCAGCCCGTGGAGGAAATCATGTCCCGCGAGGGATGGCAGGATCTGAAAGCCGTCAAGAACGGTGCGGTTTACAATGCCGACGCGGATATGACCTCCCGTCCCGGCCCGCGCCTGCTGGATGCGGCGCAGGATCTGTTCGACTTCGTCTATGGTGCGGATGAGGCCGCACAGCCTGCGGCATGAGGCGTGCAGTCCGCCCGTCCGGGGGGCTCCCCTGGTACGGATACGCCGTGCTGTGTCTGTTGACGGCGGCCACGCTGTGCCTGTGCGTATCGCTGGGCAGCGTGGCCGTCCCCATCGGGGACACAGCGGCGGTTATCTGGAATGCCATGTGGGGGCGGGAAGTGCCCCAGGGCATTTCCCGCACGATCATTCTGGGTGTGCGTCTGCCGCGCGTGCTGGCCACGGCGCTGTGCGGCGGCGCGCTGGCACTGTGCGGCGCGGCCATGCAGGGGCTGCTGCGCAACCCTTTGGCGGACGGGTCCACATTAGGCGTCAGTGCAGGCGCCTCGCTGGGCGCGGTGACGGCGCTGCTGCTGGGCATTTCCTTTCCCGGCCTGCCCTTTGCAGGTACGATGGTGATGGCGATGCTGTTCGCAATGGGCTCACTCATTCTGATTCTTTCGCTGGCATACTCGGCAGACCGCGGCATGAGCACGCAAACCATCATCCTGATGGGGGTGGTGTTCAGCATGTTCGCCACCAGCATCATCAGCCTGCTTACCGCCTTTTCAGGAGAAAAGCTGCGCTCCATCACCTTCTGGACCATGGGCTCGCTCTCGGGTGCCGGATACACGGAGACGCTGGTGCTGCTGGGTGCACTGGCGGTTTTCGGCGGCGTACTGCTTTCGTGCGCGGATGAGCTCAACGCCTTTTCGCTGGGTGAGGATGCGGCGCGTCACATGGGCGTGGCAGTGGGACCGGTCAAGCTGGGAGTGCTGGTATGCGTGGCTTCGCTGATCGGCGTATGTGTATCCGTGGGAGGCAGTATCGGCTTTGTGGGGCTGATCGTGCCGCATGCGGCGCGCCTGTTCACCGGGGCCAGCCACCGCCGCCTGCTTCCGCTGTCGCTGTTCATGGGGGCCATCTTTCTCATGCTGGCGGATTTGCTGGCGCGCACGGTGGTCAGCCCCATTGAATTGCCCATCGGTGTGGTCACCTCACTGGTGGGGGCGGTGGTGTTTGTGGTGATCTTTTTTAGGAGGCGCAGGCTGTGCTGGAAGTAAAGGGGCTCACTGTTGCCTACGAGGACAGCGACGCCGTGCAAGACGTATCATTTACGGTGGCCCAGGGAGAATGGCTAATGCTGATCGGTCCCAACGGCGCAGGTAAGTCCACTTTGCTGGCAGCTGTGGCCCAGTGTGCGGCGTATCGCGGCAGTGTGCTGCTGGAGGGTTGCGACGCCCGGCAATGGAAGCCCAAGGCCTTTGCGCGGGCTGTGGGCGTGCTGGCGCAGACGCATGCCGCGGGCTACGCATTCACCGTTGAGGAATTGGTAAGCATGGGACGATATGCGCATACGCGCGGCTTTTTTCGCTCACGGGACCCGCAGGGACAAGAAGCGGTACGCCGCGCTTTGGACGCGGTCGGATTGTGGAACCTGCGTGGCCGCAATGTGCAAACGCTGTCCGGGGGTGAGCTCCAGCGCGCTTTTCTGGCGCAGGCAATGGCCCAGGAGCCACGGGTGCTCCTGCTGGATGAACCGGCCAATCATCTGGATTTGGTGTACCAAAAGCAACTGTTTGAATTGATCGGACAGTGGCTGGCGGAAGGGGAGCGGTGCGTGATCTCCGTGGTGCATGATCTGAGCCTGGCTTTGCGCTACGGCACGCGCGCGGTGCTGCTGGACCATGGGTGTGTAACGGCGGATGGACCGGCGGGAGATGTGCTGGCTTCGGATTCCCTGCGCCGCGCCTACGGAATGGATGTGGCCGGTTGGATGGCGGATCTGGCGGGACGGTGGCGGAAAGTGGCCGACTGCGAAGCGCAAAGCATTCAGGCGGGGTAAACGAGGCGAATTAATTCGTTTCAAAAGCGTGCCTCGGAAGGGTGCAGCTCCCGGACAATAACGATATTTATAAGCCGCTTTTCTCAAGAGGCGGCTTTTCTATTTTCAGGGCCATATCCGAAGATTTTCTTTTGGAATAAACTGGATCAATAAAAATTAATCAATTTTCGCAAAAACGTGATGCAATTCGGTTTGTGATATGGTAAACTATATGCGTTGCGTATTCGGAGGGCATCGTCTTTTGCCCGCAATCAAAACAGAGGAGGTCTTAGGCTGCCATGTCCAATCATAACGAGAAATATGAGAAGCTGGCGCAGGTCATCCGGGAACACCGGGAGCAAAAGGGCGCGCTGATGCCTGTGCTGCAGGCGGCACAGAACATCTTTGGCTGTGTCCCGCTCGATGTGCAGGAGATCATCGCGGACGGGCTGGGCGTTACGCTCAGCGAGGTATACGGCGTAGCCACGTTCTATTCGCAGTTTTCGCTGCAGCCCAAGGGCGAGTACGTGTGCGGCGTATGCCTGGGCACTGCCTGCTATGTGAAAGGCTCACAAAAGGTGCTGGATAAGCTGTGCAGCGAGCTGGGCGTTGAGGTTGGACAGACCAGCAAGGACGGACGCTTCACCGTGCAGGCAACCCGTTGCCTGGGCGCGTGTGGCCTGGCGCCCGTCATGATGATAAACGACGAGGTATTCGGCCGCCTGACGCCGGAGGACATTCCGGACATTCTGGCCAAGTACCGCGCCTCCTGAGCAGCCCATGCGCGATTTGAGCATGCATGTTCTGGACATCGTCCAAAACAGCATCAAGGCGGGCGCGGCGCTGGTGACGGTTACCTTTACGGTGAATGAAAACCGGGTTCTGACCTTCTCCGTCCGCGATGACGGATGCGGCATGGCGCCAGACTTTCTGGCACGAGTGACCGATCCCTTCACCACCACGCGCACCACGCGTAAAGTGGGGCTGGGCATTCCCATGCTCAAGCAGAGCGCGGAGATGGCGGGCGGGACTTTTGGCATTGAAAGCGAGATTGGAAAAGGAACCTGGATTCACGCATCCTTTGACCTGTCCAACATCGACTGCATCCCCATGGGGGAGATCTGCGATTCGCTGGTTACGCTGATTGTGCTCAATCCCGAAACTCCGGATTTTGTGTTCCAGGCATTCGCGCCTGAAAAAGAGGCCCTTTTTGACACGCGGCAGGTCCGCGAGGCGCTTGGAGGCGTGAGCCTGGCCGAGCCGGAGGTGGCCGCCTGGATCAAGGAAAGCATTGACGAAGAATTCAAACCGATTTTGGAGGTGTCCTGATTTATGAAATCCCTGGCTGAACTTGAGGCGATCCGCCAAAGGACTCTTGAAAAAGTAGCCATGCGCAAGGAGGGCGACGACGCCGTGCGCGTGGTGGTGGGCATGGCCACCTGCGGCATCGCGGCTGGCGCGCGTCCCGTGATGCTCAAATTTCTTGAGGAAATTCAAAAGCGCAACCTGCAGAACGTGACCGTTTCTCAGACCGGGTGCATCGGTATGTGCCGTCTGGAGCCCATGCTGGATGTCATCATGCCCGGCAAGGAAAAGGTGACCTACGTGCGTGTGAACCCGGACATGGTGCCGCGCATCGTGGCTGAGCACATCGTCAACGGCCGTCCTGTGCAGGAGTACACCATCGGCGCCGCGGAAGGCGAATGAGAACAGAACGCTAAGGAGGAACGAACATGGATCTTTTTCGCGCACATGTGCTGGTCTGCGGCGGTACAGGCTGTTCTTCGAGCGGCTCTGCCGAGCTGATCAAGCGTTTTGAAGAGCAGATCGCCAAAAACGGTCTGGACAGGGAGGTCAAGGTGGTCCGCACGGGCTGCTTCGGCCTGTGCGAGGCGGGCCCCGTGGTGATCGTCTACCCGGAAGGCACCTTCTACAGCCGCATCCGTCCCGATGATGTGGATGAAATCGTTTCCGAGCACCTGCTCAAGGGCCGCATCGTGCAGCATCTGGTCTACAAGGAAAAGGCCGATGAGGAGCAGCATGTCACGCTGGACAACATCGACTTTTACCGTCCCCAGATGCGCCTTGCGCTGCGCAACTGCGGCGTGATCGATCCCGAAAACATCGATGAATACATCGCCTTTGACGGCTACAGAGCGCTGGCCAAGGTGCTCACCGAAATGACCCCCGAACAGGTCATCAGCGAGGTGCTCAAGTCCGGCCTGCGCGGCCGCGGCGGCGCGGGTTTCCCCACGGGCAAGAAGTGGCAGTTTGCCGCCGCCTCCAAGGCGGATCAAAAATACATGATCTGTAACGCCGACGAGGGCGACCCTGGCGCCTTTATGGACCGTTCCGTGCTGGAGGGCGACCCGCATTCCGTGCTGGAAGCCATGGCCATCGGCGGCTATGCCATCGGCGCCAGCGAGGGCTATATCTATGTGCGCGCGGAGTATCCCATCGCCGTCAAGCGCCTGGAAATCGCCATCAATCAGGCCCGTGAATACGGCCTGCTGGGCAAGAACATCTTTGGCTCCGGTTTTGATTTTGATATCTTCATCCGCCTGGGTGCGGGCGCATTCGTCTGCGGCGAGGAAACCGCTCTGATGCATTCCATCGAGGGCGGCCGCGGCGAGCCCAAGCCCAAGCCCCCGTTCCCGGCGGTGCGCGGCCTGTTTGACAAGCCCACCAACATCAACAACGTTGAAACCCTGGCCAATATTCCCCAGATCATCCTCAAAGGCGCAGACTGGTTTGCCTCTATCGGCACCGAAAAAAGCAAGGGCACCAAGGTGTTTGCCCTGGGCGGCAAGATCAACAACACCGGTCTGGTCGAAGTGCCCATGGGCACGCCGCTGCGCGATATCATCTATAAAATCGGTGGCGGCATTCCCGGCGGCAAGAAGTTCAAGGCCGTGCAGACCGGCGGTCCCTCCGGCGGCTGCATCCCGGCCGATTACCTCGATATCGCCATCGATTATGATTCCCTTACCGCCATCGGTTCCATGATGGGCTCCGGAGGCATGATCGTCATGGACGAGGACAACTGCATGGTGGATATCGCGCGCTTCTTCCTGGACTTTACCGTGGATGAAAGCTGCGGCAAGTGCACCCCCTGCCGCATCGGCACCCGCCGCATGCTGGAGATTCTGGAGCGCATCGTGGAAGGCAAGGGCGAGGAGGGCGACATCGAAAAGCTGGAAGCCCTGGCCGAAAACATCAAGGCGACCGCGCTGTGCGGCCTGGGCCAGACCGCGCCCAACCCGGTCCTGTCCACCCTCAAGTATTTCCGTGATGAGTATGAGGCGCATATCAAGGAAAAACGCTGCCCCGCGCATCACTGCCAGAAGCTGCTCAACTACGAGATCACCGACAAGTGCCGCGGCTGTACGGCCTGTGCGCGCGTGTGCCCGGTCAATGCCATCACCGGCAAGGTCAAGGAAATGCACCATATCGACCGCGCCAAGTGCATCAAGTGCGGCTCCTGCATGGAGAAGTGCCGTTTCGGCGCCATCGTCAAGAACTAATGTCCGCATGAGGAGGAACAGACATGGAACAGATGATTCCGCTTACCATCGACGGCGTGCATGTGGAGGTTCCCGCGGGTACGACGGTGCTTGAGGCGGCGCGTATCGCCAAGGTGAACATCCCCACGCTCTGCTACTTAAAGGATATCAACGAAACCGCCAACTGCCGCCTGTGCGTGGTGGACTGCGGCGGCCGCGCGCTGCAGGCTGCCTGCGTACTGCCGGTGGCGCCCAACATGGTGGTCAAAACCAACACCCCGGCCGTGCGCCAGGCGCGCCGCATCAATCTGGAGCTGATTCTGAGCAACCACGAAAAGAAGTGCCTCAGTTGCGTGCGCAGCCAGAACTGCGAGCTGCAAAAGCTGTGTCTGGATCTGGGCGTGGAAAGCGGCGATCGCTTCGCCGGATCCCAGAATCAGTATGAAACGGATACCAGCTCCGTCTCCATCGTCCGCAACAACAACAAGTGCATTTTGTGCCGCCGCTGCGTGGGCGCCTGCGCAAATGTCCAGAAGGTGGGCGTGATTGGCCCGGTGCGCCGCGGCTTCAAGACCGCCATCGAAAGCCCCTGGGAGATGAAGCTGGCCGAAATGGCCTGCATCAACTGCGGCCAGTGCATCACCGCCTGCCCCGTAGGCGCGTTGACCGAAACCGACAACACGCAGGATGTGTGGAAGGCCCTGGCCGATCCCGCCAAGCATGTGGTGGTTCAGCCCGCGCCCGCTGTGCGCGCCGCCTTGGGTGAAGAATTCGGCCTGCCCATGGGCACCAGCGTCACGGGCAAGATGGCGGCCGCCCTGCGCCGTTTGGGATTTGCCAAGGTATTTGATACCGATTTCGGTGCGGATTTGACCATCATGGAGGAAGGCACCGAGCTCATCGACCGCCTCAACAACGGAGGCGTGCTGCCCATGATTACCAGCTGCTCGCCGGGCTGGATCAAGTACTGCGAGCACTACTATCCCGAATTCATCCCCAATCTGAGCTCCTGCAAGTCGCCTCACGAGATGACGGGCGCGATGGTCAAAACCTACTACGCCGACAAGGCCGGCATTGATCCGCAGAACATTGTGGTCGTGTCCGTGATGCCCTGCACGGCCAAGAAGTTTGAAGCCCGCCGTCCCGAGCTGGGCCGCAACGGCATGGCCGACGTGGACGTGGTCATTACCACGCGTGAGCTGGCCCGCATGATCAAGGAAGCCGGCATCGACTTTGTGAACCTGCCGGATGAGGACTTTGACAGCCTGATGGGCGAAAGCACCGGCGCCAGCGTCATCTTTGGCGCGACCGGCGGCGTGATGGAGGCTGCGCTGCGCACCGCCTATGAACTCATCACCGGCACCACCCTCGAGGATGTCAACTTTACTGCGGTGCGCGGTATGGAGGGTATCAAGGAGGCTACCGTCAAGATCGGTGATCTGGACGTGAAGGTGGCTGTGTGCTCCAGCACCGGCAAGGCCAGCGAACTGCTGGATGCCGTCAAGCGCGGCGAAAAGCAGTACCACTTCATCGAGGTCATGGGCTGCCCCGGCGGCTGCGTCAATGGCGGCGGCCAGCCCATCGTGCCCGCCCCCGTGCGCAACTGGACCAACGTGCCCGCCATCCGCGCCAAGGCGCTCTATAGCGAGGACGAGGCCAAGACCCTTCGCAAGAGCCATGAGAACCCCGAAATCAAGCAGATTTACGAGGAGTTCCTCGGCAAGCCCAACAGCCATAAGGCGCACATGCTGCTGCATACGACTTATGAGCAGCGCGATATCTACCTCTGAGTTCGATCTCCTTTCGCGGCGGCGGGGACTTTCCCGCCGCCGCGCTTGTATGTGCGCACATAAAAATGTGCAAAGAAAATTCCTTAAAGAAAACACGTTTCGTCCATTCGTTCATAAAAGCTTTACAATCCGCCGCAACCCCTTGAAAAATCAGCATTTTCCGCAATGTGGACACCGGATTTGCCCCTTGCGCTTTTTGGGAAAGAATGCTTTAATAGGTTGAGCGCTTTTGCCGGGAAACCCGAGAAGGCGGCCGGAAGGGGTTTTTTGTTTGGACATTCAATGGTATCCGGGTCATATGGCCAAGGCCAAGCGGCTGCTCAGTGCGCAGCTGAGCAAGGTGGATCTGGTGGTAGAGCTGTGCGACGCACGGCTTCCGCAGTCCAGCAGGAATCCCGCGCTGGACGAGCTGATCCGCCATAAGCGGCGCGTGCTGCTTTTGTGCAAGGCCGATCTGGCCGAACCCGCCAAGACGCAGCGCTGGCTGGCCTATTTCCGGCGGCAGGGCCTGGAGTGCATGGCTTATGACAAGAGTCCGCAAAAGACCAAGCAGGCGCGCGCCCTCATCGAACTGGCCGCCAAGGATGTGCTGGAGCGCAACCAGCGCCGCGGCATCCAAAAGACGCTCCGCGCCATGGTAGTGGGCGTGCCCAACGTGGGCAAGAGCACCTTTATCAATCGCCTGTATGGCGGGAGCATCGCCAGGACGGGCGACCGCCCAGGCGTCACCAAGAGCAACCAGTGGGTCAAGGTATCGCCCTATCTGGAGGTACTGGACACCCCCGGCATGCTTTGGCCCAAGCTCAACGACCAGCGTGCGGCTACGCGCCTGGCCTATATCGGCACCATCAAGGATGCCGTCTACGACCAGTACGAGCTGTGCGCCTGCCTGCTGGCCGACCTGATGGCCGTTATGCCTGAGCAGACCATCGAACGCTATAAGATCAAAGACCCCTCTGCCCAGGGCTATGCCCTGCTGGATGAAGTGTGCCGGGGCCGTGGGTTTCTCATGCGCGGCGGCGTGTGCGATCTGGACCGCGCATGCGCCGTGATTCTGGATGAATTTCGTGAGGGCAAGGTGGGGAAGCTCACCCTGGAAGATCCGCCCCAGACCGGGGAGGAGGCGCACGATGGTGAAACCCTCTGAAAAGCGTCTGGCGCACTTTCGCGATCTGGTCGCCTTTGACCGGGCGCTGCCGGGCTTCGGCACGTCGCTGGCCGGTATGGACGAGGCCGGACGTGGCCCGCTGGTGGGCAATGTGGTGGCCGCCTGTGTCATCCTGCCCGCACAGCCGTTGTATGAGTGGATTGACGACAGCAAGCGCCTCAGCCCCAAGCGCCGCGAGGAAATGTATGAACGCATCATGGAAACGGCGCTGTTTGTGGGGGTGGGCGAGGCCAGCCCGGAGGAAATCGACCGGCTGAACATCTTGAATGCCACGCGTCTGGCCATGCGCCGGGCGGCAGAGCGTGCGCCGGCCACCCTGTGCGTGGTGGACGCGGTCACGGGACTGGATTTGCCCTTTCCGGTGCGGTCTGTCATCCGGGGCGACGCCAGCAGCTACCACGTAGCGGCTGCCAGCATCGTGGCCAAGGTGACACGGGACCGGCAGATGCGGGACTATGCCCTGCAATATCCTGAGTACGGGTTTGAACACAACATGGGCTACGGTACCGCGGAGCACATCGCGGCGCTGCGCACCCATGGTCCCACACCGGCGCACCGCCGTACCTTTCTACGCCATTTTGTCGGGGAGGAAACAGCCGAATGAAACGCATCTGCGCCTTTTTTTGCCTGGCGTTGACGCTGCTGATGTGCCTGACCGCCGCCGCGGAGGAAGCCAATCTGATCGCCAACGGCGGCTTTGAAACGCTGGATGCGTCCGGGAATCCGAAGGGTTGGTATCCCACGGCCTACCGCACGCAGGAGGGGTATTCGCGCATTGCCATCACGTCTGAAAAGGCGCACAGCGGCCAATACAGCGCCGTGGTGGAAAACGCCAGCGCCAACGACGCACGCTATACCTGCACCGTTTCGGTGGAGCCGTCCTCGCTCTATCGCCTGAGCGCCTACGTGCTGGTGGATTCGATGGAGGACACCGGCAACGGCGCAAACCTTGGCATCGAGGGCATATATTCGTACTCCGACTGCCTCTTCGACACCGGTGGTGAATGGCGCTATCTGGAATGGTACGGCGAAACCGGCGAGGACCAGCGCGAAGTGACCTTTGGCGTGCGCGTAGGCGGCTACGGCGCGGAGAGCACCGGCAAGGCCTACTTTGACGACGTGCGCCTGGAAAAGGTGGACGCATTGCCCTCCGGGGTATTTGCCTCCGTCTGGTACGATACGCAGAGCTATGTCTCCTATGATACCGCCACCACGCAGCAGACGGGCCAGAAGAGCACGGCGCTGTTTGTGGTGCTGGGTCTGCTGTTTGGCTTTTTATATCTGCTGGCGCGTCCGCTCCTTTCGCGTGGGGGCGCGGACAGGCGCGCCGTCTATGCCTTTGCCTGCGTGATGGCCGCGGCACTGGCCGTGCGCATCGTACTGGCGGTGAACGTGCCGGGCTATTCGGTGGATATCAACTGTTTCACCGCCTGGAGCCTGCGCATGGCCGAGCGTGGTCCGGCAGGCTTCTATGCGGCGGACTATTTCTGCGACTATCCCCCCGGATATATGCTTCTTTTGTGGCCCGTCGGGCTGTTGCTCAGCGCTGCACAAGGGGCGGGAACTTCACTGCTGGTGGTTAAAAGCCTGCCTATAGTGTGCGACCTGGCGGGTGCGATTTTGCTGTTTGCTTTCGCCCGCAAGCGTCTGGGCGATGCGGCAGCGGCACTTGTGGCCGGCATATACGCGCTCAACCCCGCGGTGCTGGTCAACGGCGCAGCCTGGGGACAGGCCGACAGCGTGCTGGCGCTGCTGCTGATGTTTACCTGCCTGGCAGCCATCCGCCGGGACTGGCGCGCGGCTTTTCCGCTGTTTGCGGCGGCCGCGCTGGTTAAGCCGCAGGCGCTCTTGTTCGCGCCGGTCGGCGGCGTGTGGCTGCTTGGATGCCTGCTGGAAAAGCAGGAACAGACGGACCGGGCACGACAGTGGAAATCAGTCGGTCTGGGCCTTGGACTGGCGGTGCTCGTAGCCGCGGCCATCATCGTGCCCTTTTCCGTGCGGCAGTCGCCGGGATGGCTGATCAGCCTGTATCAGGAGACCCTTTCTTCCTATGCCTACGCCACGCTGAATACGGCCAACCTCTACTATCTGATCGGCGCCAACTGGACGAGCCTTGAAGCGCATGTTCCCATGGCGCTCCCGCTGGTTACGGCGTTGGCTGCCATGAGCGTGGGCCTGTGGCTGCTGCTGGACGGTGAGAAGCTGTCCCTGCGTGCTCAGCCCCGCCGCGCGTCGCTGGGGGCGCTCTGTCTGCTGCTGGCGCTGTATCAGTTCGGGCTGACCTTCTTTGGGGGCAGCTATACCGCCTACGGCTATGGGATGATGGCTTTTGCCTTTTTGCTTTCGGCCGTGTGCCTGGCATTTGACCGCAAGGCCAATCATCTGCCTTTTTACCTGGCGCTGTCGCTGATTCTGATCTATGTGCTGGGAATCAAGGTGCATGAGCGCTACCTGCTACCCGCCCTGCCGCTGCTTCTGACGGCCTATGTGCTGACGCGCGACCGCCGGCTGCTGGGCCTGTGCGTCGGCTTTTCCATCACGACATTCATCAACACGGCCGTCGTGCTCGATAACGCCATTCTCTATGGCGCGGAGATGGGGCATCTCAACAATGATACCCTCGTTCTCAACGATGCGCTGTGCGTACTCAATCTGCTGCTGTGTGGCTACGCCATCTGGGTGGCCTATACGGGCCTGCGGCCCAGCGAGGCGCCACAGCCGGAGAAAGCGGAGCCGTCCGTGCCGCCTGCATATGAGCGGATGCTGCTGTCCCCCCGCGATGCGCGCCTGCACCTGACATTGCGGGACTATCTGGTGATGGGCGCAACCTGTGTGGTTTACGGCGTGCTGGCTTTTACGAATCTGGGCAGTACCGTTGCGCCTCAAACGGGCTGGGTGTCTACCTCGCCCGACGAGCAGATCGTCTTTGACCTGGGCGAGAGCACACGCTTCAGCCTCCTGTATTATGCGGGGGTCAGCTACAATGATTTTTCCGTATCCACCAGCGAGGACGGCGTCACCTGGTCGGCCGAAATCCCCTGCCGCATGCGCGAGGGACTGTGCTATCGGTGGCTGTATGCGCTTCAGTCCACACAAAGCAATGGTGAAACCACTTATCTGAGCGATTCGCCCACCAGCGTGGTATGGTTCACGGGACGCTATCTGCGTCTGAACGCCTGTGAGGCGGGACTGAACCTGTGGGAAATCGTAGCGCGGGACGAAAACGGCCAAACGCTGCCTCTGACCATCGTGGGCCATACGGGCGCGCGCACGGGCGTGCTGGAAAGCGAAAAGCCGGTCGAAAACCTGATCGACGAGCAGGATACCTGCGTGGGCGAGCCGGGCTGGTACAACGGCACCTACTTCGATGAAATCTATCACGCGCGTACCGCCTATGAGCACCTGCACGGCCAGGCGCCCTACGAGACCACGCATCCGCCGCTGGGCAAGCTTATGATGAGCGTGGGCATCGCCATTTTCGGCATGACGCCGTTCGGCTGGCGGTTCGCGGGGGCGCTCATCGGCGTTCTGATGCTGCCGGCGCTCTACCTGCTGGCACTGCAGCTCACCCACCGGCGTTCCATTGCCACGGTGTCCATGGTGGCGTTCTCCCTGGATCTGATGCACTATACCCAGACGCGCATCGCCACCATCGACTCCTTCCCGGTATTTTTCATCCTGCTGAGTTACCTGTGCATGGTGCGCTACCTGCAAACCGACCTTTTTGCCGCCGATCCCGAAAAGCCCCGCCTGTTTGACCGCTGCCTGCGCCGGAGCCTGATTCCTCTGGCCTTAAGCGGCCTGTTCATGGGCCTGGCCATCGCCAGCAAGTGGATCGGGCTGTATGCCGCGGTAGGATTGGCACTGCTGTTCTTCGTGGCCATCTACCGGCAGTATCGGGTGAGCAATGTGGCCTGCGGCCTGGATGTGGAGCACGCCAAACTGGACGATAGCCAGAAAGCGCGTGTGCGCGCCGCGCAGGATTTTACGCTCAAACGGATACTGATCACATGCGGCTTTTGCGTGATCTTCTTCGTGCTGGTACCGTGCGTAATCTACTACCTGTGCTATATCCCGTATCTTTCGCCCACGGGTCCGGTCACGCTCAAGCGTGTGATCGACGCGCAGATCGGCATGTTGAATTATCACAGCACACCGGGGCTGGGTATGGACCATCCCTTCCAATCCCCCTGGTGGCAGTGGCCGTTTATCCTCAAGCCCATGTGGTTCGCGCAGGACAGCTATGAACCGGCCGGCTATGCCAGCACCATCATGTGCATGGGCAATCCGTGGGTTTTCTACCTTGGCGCCATTGCCATGCTGGGCGCCTTGGCAGCTTGCGTACTAAAGTACCTGAACCTGCGCAGCGGCGTGTCTCTGCGGCAGGGAGACGGCGATCTCACGCTGCCGGTGCTGGCCGTGGGCTTTCTGGCGCAGTACCTGCCCTGGGTGCTGGTGCCCCGAAGCATGTATATCTACCACTATTTTGCAAGCGTGCCCTTCATCATCCTGGCTGCGGCCTGGTGGCTGGACCGCCTGCCGCGCTCCCGGCCACGGCTCCGCATGGGGGTCATGGCCCTGTACCTGGTTGGCGCCCTGGTGTTCTTCGTGATGTTCTTTCCCTACGCGTCGGGATGGCTGACCAGCACGGGGTGGCTGGACGCGATGAAGTGGTTCTCAAAGCTGTACTACTGATGATCCTGTTTTTCTGGAGAGGGTGTGCCCGATGCTCGCCAAGACGTTATCCTGCGGTTTAAGCGGCGTATACGGCTATCCCGTGGAGGTGGAGGCGTTTATCTCCAATGGGATGATCGGCTTTGAAATCGTCGGCCTGCCCAGCATGGCCGTCAAGGAAAGCCGCGACCGCGTCCGCGCGGCTATCGCCGTGAGCGGCCTGTCCTTTCCCTTCGGCAAGGTGACGGTCAACCTGGCCCCTGCGGATGTGAAAAAGGAAGGTACGACGTTTGAACTGGCCATCGCGGTTGCTCTGCTGGCTGCGCGCTCTCCGGAGGCGTTTCATGGGCTGGGCGAGACCATGCTGCTGGGCGAGCTGGCGCTGGACGGGCGGCTGATGCCCGTGCGCGGTGCGCTGGGGATGGCCATCACTGCTGCCGGGCAGGGCGTGCGCGCACTCGTTTTGCCCAGGGCGAACGCCAGAGAATGTGAATGCGTGGAAGGGCTGACCCTGTATCCTGCGGAAACGCTGCTCCAGGTATTGGAGCACCTTTCGGGCAAGACCCCATTGACCGCTCATCCCGCGGCGCGCTACGAGTCGCTCGCACCGGACACGCCCATAGCCTTTGATCTCAAATACGTCAAAGGCCAGCCGGCGGGACGCAAGGCGTTGGAAATTGCCGCAGCGGGCGGACACAACCTGCTGATGACCGGCATCCCCGGCAGTGGCAAAACCATGCTGGCCCGCTGCCTGCCCGGCATTCTGCCGCCCATGACCTACGAGGAGGCACTGGAAACCACGCTGATTCATTCCGCCGCCGGAGAGCTGGGGGAGGACTGCGGGCTGATGACGCAGCGCCCCTTCCGCACGCCACACCACAACGTCTCTGTGCCCGCCATGATCGGCGGGGGCGGGAAGGCGCGGCCGGGCGAGGTATCACTGGCGCACAATGGCGTTTTGTTTCTCGACGAGCTGCCCGAATTCCGGCGTGAAACGCTTGAGGCGCTGCGTCAACCGCTGGAGGACGGGTTTGTGAACGTGACAAGGGTCAACGGGCAAAACCGCTATCAAAGCCGCGCAATGCTGGTTGCGGCCATGAATCCCTGTCCCTGCGGAAACTATGGCAGCAGGACGCGCCCCTGCCGCTGCAGCCCGGCGGAGATCAGGCGTTACCTGGGACGCATCAGCGGTCCGCTGCTGGACCGCATCGACCTGCGAGTGGAGATGGACGCCGTGCCGGTTGAGGAGATTGAAAGCTCAGTCAGGGGGGAAAGCAGTGCGGATGTCCGTGCCCGCGTGCTTGAAGCGCGCAGGCGGCAGACCGTGCGTTACGCGGGGCTTCCCTTCCACTGCAATGCCCAGCTGGATCAGCCGGGTATAGAGCGCTTTTGCGGGCTGGACGCGACGGCCTCCAAGCTGCTCCGCCAGGCGGTGGAACGGTTTCGCCTCTCCATGCGTGCCTATGGCCGCATCCGCAAGGTGGCGCGCACGGTGGCAGACCTGGCGGGCCATGATGCCATACAGGTCGGGGATGTTGCGCTGGCCCTTCAATTTCGAACCGCAGACGGACCATATGGGGGGTAGAGCATGCATCTGAACGAGGAACAAAGGTGCCTGCTATGGCTGTCGGCAGCCAAGATCACGCCTGCGCATGTGACGATGCTGGCCGAAGCCTACGGTGGCGTACAGGGCGTATGGGACGCATATGGCAGTCCCGGCGGTCCGGAGTTTCCATCGCAGGCACGAAAGGCATTGTCCCCGCTCCATTCCCGTGCCGCCATGGACAGCCTCATCGACCGGCTTGAGCAGAAGAACGTCCGACTGCTATTTCAGGGAGATGAGCACTATCCCAGCCGGCTGGCCAAGCTTGACGGCGCGCCTTATTTGCTGTATTATGCAGGTTCGCTCGACTGTCTGGAAAGGCCCATGGTCGCGCTGGTTGGGACCCGGCAGCCCAGCGCCTATGGAAGAGAAATGGCACACATGCTCACCCGCGGTCTTTGCGAGGCGGGCGTATGCGTGGTCAGCGGCCTGGCCCGCGGCATTGATCTGGCGGTGCATGAGAGCGCGCTGGAGGCGGGAGGCTATACCGTCGGCGTGCTGGGCAGCGGCATCAACGTGCCCTATCCGCCTGAACACAGGCCCCTCCTGCGGAGAATCGCAGGAGGAATCGGTCTGATTCTCAGCGAATATCCGCTGGACGCCCAACCGCTGCCATACCACTTTCCGCACCGCAACCGCATCATTTCGGGCCTGAGCCTGGGCGTGGTGTTTGTGGAAGGGCGCATCAAAAGCGGGGGAATCATCACCGTGGACGCTGCGCTTTCGCAGGGACGCGAGGTGTTCGCAGTTCCCGGCTGCGTGGGTACAACAGGCGCGGAAGGCCCGCATCATATTCTCCGGGAGGGTGGGCGCATCGTTACCAGCGCCGACGACATTTTGGAGGATCTGGGCCTTGGCCCCAGGCCCGCCGCATCCGAACCGGATGAAATGGAATGCCTGACGGACCTTCAGCAGCGCATCCTGGCCCTGCTTGCCGTGGAAGCGCTCGGCGCACAGGCGCTGGGCGAGCGGCTCAAGCTGGACGACACACAGCTGCTGGCCGAGCTGGGTACGCTGGAGGTCATGGGCCTGATTTGCCGGGAAACCGGCAACCGTTTCCGCCGTACGCTGTAGTCAATCAGAGGAGGAGTTAGATGGCGACGACTGCACAAAAACTGGTGATCGTGGAATCGCCCGCGAAGGCCAAGACGATTGAAAAATTTTTGGGCAAGGGTTATCACGTGGAGGCCTCGCAGGGCCATGTGCGCGATCTGCCCAAATCTCAGCTGGGTGTGGACGCGGATCATGATTTTGAAATGAAATACATCACCATCCGGGGCCGGGGCAACATCTTGGCGCGGATCAAAAAGGAAGCCAAAAACGCGTCCCGCGTCTATCTGGCAACCGACCCTGACCGCGAGGGAGAAGCCATCTCCTGGCACCTGGCGCACACCCTGAATCTGGACCCCACCAAGCCCTGCCGCATCGAGTTTCACGAAATCACCAAGAAGGCGGTCAAGGATGCGCTGGAGCACCCGCGGCCCATCGACATGGCGCGCGTGGACGCGCAGCAGGCACGCCGCGCCCTGGACCGGCTGGTGGGCTACAAGATCAGCCCGCTTCTGTGGGCGAAGGTGAAAAAGGGCCTGTCTGCCGGCCGCGTACAGAGCGTCGCTACGCGGTTGGTGGTGGAGCGTGAGCAGGAAATCGAAGCGTTTATTCCCGAGGAGTTCTGGGATGTGAACGCGCGCTTTGAAGCCCAGAACGCCAAGGGGAAAAAGATGACCTGCGAGGCCCGTCTGGTCTCTCTTGACGGGGAAAAGGCTCAGATCGGAAACGAAAAGGACGCGCTCGCGGCCAAGGAGCGCATTCTCAAAACCGCTTTCAAGGTCCAGTCCGTCAAAATGGGCGAAAAGCTCAAAAGGGCGCAGCCGCCCTTCACCACCTCCAGTCTGCAGCAGGAGGCCAGCCGCAAGCTCAATTTCTCGACCGCCAAAACCATGCAGGTGGTGCAGCAGCTTTATGAGGGCATCGACCTGGGCAAGGCAGGCACGGTGGGTCTGGTCACCTACATCCGCACCGACAGCGTGCGCGTGTCGGCCGAGGCCGTGGAGGCGGCGCGCGGATTTATCTGCGCCCAGTATGGTGAGGAGTACTGCCCGGAAACGCCCAACCAGTACAAGGGACGCAAAAACGCGCAGGACGCCCACGAGGCCATCCGTCCCACCTACATGGAGCATACGCCCGACAGCGTCAAGCCCTTTTTGAGCCGGGAACAGCACAACCTCTACCGCCTCATCTATGCCCGCTTCCTGGCCAGCCAGATGAAGCCCGCTGTATTCCAGACCATGACGGCGGATATCGTGGGCGATGGGGTGGACATGCGCTACTATGGCGAGCATATGGTTTTCAGCGGCTACCGTGCCGTTTATGTCGAGGGCACGGACGATGAGCAGGAGACCCCTGAAAGCATCCTGCCGGTGATCAAAGAAGGCAGCGATATGGCCTTTGTCGAGGTGGACGCGGTGCAGCATTTCACCCAGCCGCCTGCCCGTTATACCGAGGCCAGCCTGGTGAAAACCCTGGAGGAAAAGGGCATCGGTCGCCCCAGCACCTATGCGCCCACCATCACCACCATCATTTCTCGCGGCTATGTCACCCGGGAGAAAAAGCGTCTGTATCCTACCGAACTGGGACGCATGGTCACCAGCATGATGACGGAATACTTCGGCCCGATCGTGGATACGCAGTTTACCGCCTCGCTGGAGGATAAGCTGGATGCCGTGGAAGAGGGCAAAACCGAGTGGCGGCAGATCCTGCGCGATTTTTATCCGCCCTTTGAAAAGATGCTCGGCGTGGCTGAGGAACAGATTGAGAAGGTTGAGGTCAAGGATGAGGTCAGCAACGTGCCCTGCGAAAAATGTGGCGCGATGATGGTCTATAAAATGGGGCGCTTCGGAAAATTCCTGGCCTGTCCCAATTTTCCGGCCTGCCGCAACGCCAAGCCCATCGTCCATTACATCGACGCGCCCTGCCCCAAGTGCGGCGCGCGGCTGATGGAAAAGACCAGCAAGAAGAACCGCAGGTTCTACGGCTGCGAAAACTATCCGGATTGTGATTTTGTCAGCTGGGAAAAGCCCATCGTGGACCGCTGTCCCAAATGCGGCAGCTATATGGTGGAAAAGCCCGGCAAGCGGGGTGAGGTGGTGCACCTGTGCGCCAACGAAACCTGCCGCTACAAAACATCCGTCCCCAAGCCCGAGGAGGATGAGGACTGATGAGCATACAGGTCATTGGCGGCGGACTGGCCGGGTGTGAAGCCGCCTGGCAGATCGCCAGGCGCGGTGTGCCCGTGGACCTCTACGAAATGAAGCCGTGCCTTAAAACTCCGGCCCAGCACCTGGATACCATGGCCGAACTGGTGTGCAGCAACAGCCTGCGCAGCGACCGCCTTTCCAATGCCGTGGGGCTGCTCAAGGCCGAAATGCGCATGCTGGATTCTCTCATCATGCGTGCAGCGGATGAAAACGCCGTACCCGCCGGCGGCGCGCTGGCGGTGGACCGCATGGGCTTCTCCGCGGCGGTGGACAAGGCGGTTCGGGAGCATCCGCTCATTACCGTTCATGAGCAAGAGGTCACCGACATCCCCACGGAAGGTACGGTCATCATCGCTTCCGGCCCGCTGACCAGCGATGCGCTCTCCGAGGCCATCTCCCGCATGGAGGGGCTGGATACGCTCCATTTTTACGACGCAGCCGCCCCCATCGTGACTGCGGACAGTCTGGACATGGACAAGGTATTTTGCATGTCCCGCTATGATCGCGGCGCGGATTACCTCAACTGTCCCATGAACCGCGAGGAATACCTGGCCTTCGTTCACGCGCTGCAAACCGCAGAAACGGTGCCTGTTCGCGGCTTTGAGGAAAGCGCCGTCTTTGAGGGATGCATGCCCATCGAAAGCATGGCCAAGCGCGGCGATATGGCCGTGGCCTTCGGCCCCCTCAAACCCGTGGGACTGCGCGACCCGCGCACGGGCCGTGAGCCGTTCGCAGTGGTGCAGCTTCGTCGGGATAACTTCTCCGGCACGCTGTATAATCTGGTGGGATTTCAGACGCGCCTGACCTATCCTGAGCAGCGGCGCGTATTTCGCATGATTCCCGGACTGGAAAATGCGGAATTTGCCCGCCTGGGCGTGATGCACCGCAACACCTTTCTCAACAGCCCCGGATTTTTGGACGATACCTATCGCGTGATCCGCGAGCCGCGCCTGGCTTTCGCGGGACAGATCACCGGTGTGGAGGGATATGTGGAGAGTGCGGCCAGCGGCCTCCTGTGTGGCCTGAGCGCCGCGCTGCGCGAGATGGGCAGGGAACCGCCGCACTTCAGCGGGCGCACCGCCATCGGCGCGATGGCGCGCTATGTATCCACGCCCAACAAGCGCTTTCAGCCCATGAACTGTGCCTTCGGTCTGATCGACCCGCTGGAGGTCCGGCCCGGGGAAAAGCGCATCCGCAACAAGCAGCAGCGCTATGAAAAAATTTCGGAACGCGCATTGCTGGAATTGGACCTGATTTTGGGACAGATGGAGCAAGAAACGCTTTCCTAATCCCTTTTTTCTATGCTATGCTAGACGCACCACCGATGAGGAGGAAATAACCATGAAACGCGCAATCGCCCTGATGCTGATGCTGACGGTCATCCTCGCTTGTCTGCCCGCCGTATCGCTGGCCGCCAAGCAAATGGAGGACGGCGTGCCGGTGTGGAATGAGGAAACGGTCCGTCAATATGCGCTGGACTACATCGAAGGCAAATCCATGAGTCGCCTGTGGGGCTACTATGACCTTCAAATCCGCCGCTACATGCCCATGGAAACCTATGAGGCCATGCTGACCGATCTGGAATGGATGACAGGCGCCTTTATCGAGCTGGGAAGCTATCGCTGCTTTGAAGAGCCGGAAAATCAGCTGAAAACGCATGTGCTTCATCTGATTATGGAAAAGCAGGATCTGGACATGTACTTTACCCATAAGAACAAAGAGGATGACTGGGAAGTCATGGCCCTCGAATTCGTGCCTGCAGAAAAAGAAGCGGTCAGCGATGGCAGCGACATGCTGGTGGGCGGCGAGGTGACCGCAGAACCGGATTATGTGGAAACCGACGTAACGGTGGGGCAGGCGCCCTATACACTTGAGGGCGTGCTGGCCATGCCAAAGGAAGCGAGTGAGGAAACGCCCGTTCCCGCATGTGTCTTTGTCCATGATTTCGGAGCGTATGACCGCGATCTCACCATGGGCCAGACCACTTTCTTTGCAGACCTCGCGGGCGCTTTGGGCGAAATGGGCGTGGCCTCCCTGCGCTATGACAGCCGCGCCTATGCCTACCCGGATGCGCAGGCGGAAACCGTCTGGGACGAAGCTGTGGAGGACGCGCTGGCCGCCTGCCAGATGCTCAGGGAAAATCCGTTGGTGGACCAGGAGCGCATCGTGCTGGTGGGCCTGGGCTTTGGGGGGATGATCGCGCCCCGCATCGTTTCTCAGTCTGAGGGCGGCTATACGGCCATGATTCTTCTGGGCAGCACGCCCAAGACGCTGCTTGAGTGGTATTGTGATGCGCAGCCGGAGGCCTATGCCGCGCTGGGCGAGGAAACGCAGGACATCATTGAAAAGATGCTCAAGAAGGTTTCTTCCGTCAGCGAGGAGGAGGCCCGCGCGCTCACGCTGTTTGGCAAAAACGGCTACTATTTCTGGGAGGACCTGCACTATAACGCCGTGGAGCTGATCAAGGAGCTCAAGGTACCCACCTATATCGGACAGGGCAGGCGCGACCCGATCGTATCCGAGGAGGAGGGCCGCATCGCCTACGCCGACGCCATCGGTGACAACATGACCTTTATGAGCTTCAAGGCGTTCCGGGGTCTCAACCACATTTTGATGAATGATCTCACCGTGGATGAAAACGGCCTGCCGGAATACGCCGTCGCTACCCATATTGATACGCAGGCGGGGCGCACGCTGGCCCAGTGGGTGCTGAACCTGTTTATGATCGAGGAGGAATGATCCGAAATGACCATGAAGGGAACCACCATCTGTGCCGTCAAGCGCGGCGATCAGGTGGCCATCGCCGGAGACGGACAGGTGACCATGGGAGAAAACACCGTTTTCAAATCCAGCGCCAAAAAGGTTCGCCGGCTCTATGAAGGAAAAGTGATCGCCGGTTTTGCAGGCGCCGTGGCCGACGCTTTTACGCTGTGCGAGCGCTTTGAGGAAAAGCTGACCCAGTGCGGCGGGAATCTGGAACGCGCCGCGGTCAATCTGGCTCAGGAATGGCGCGGTGACAGCGCCATCCGAAAGCTGGAAAGCATGCTGATTGTGGCGGATAAAAACACGCTGCTGGTTTTGAGCGGCAACGGCGAGGTGATCGACCCGGACGACGGCGTATGCGCCATCGGCTCCGGCGGCAATTTCGCCCTGGCGGCGGCGCGCGCGCTGGTGCGCAACACCAGCCTTTCAGCCGAAGAAATCGCCGTGAAGGCATTGGAGGTAGCCGCATCCATCTGCGTGTTTACCAACGACCATATCACCGTTGAAACGCTCTAGGAGGCAGGTCATGAAGGAATTGACACCCAGAGAGATCATGCGGGAGCTCAACCGCTACATCATCGGCCAGGATGAGGCCAAGCGGGCGGTGGCCATCGCTCTGCGCAACCGTTACCGCCGTGCCCAGCTGGATGAGGACATCCGCAATGAAATCAGTCCCAAGAACATCCTGATGATCGGTCCCACGGGCGTGGGCAAAACGGAGATCGCCCGCAGGCTCGCCAAGCTGGTCAATGCGCCGTTCGTCAAGGTGGAAGCCACCAAGTTTACCGAAGTGGGCTATGTGGGCCGCGACGTGGAAAGCATCATCCGCGACCTCATGGAGAATGCTGTCCGAATGGTGCGAAACGAGTTTTCCAAACGGGTGGAAGCCCGTGCGTCCGTCCTGGCGGAGGACCGGCTGGCCTCGCTGCTGGTCAACCCGCCCAAGAAGAACGCAGGCAATCCGTTTGAGTTTTTGCTGGGCGGCAAGAAAGAGCCGGAACTTCCCAAAGAGGAGCAGGACAAGCTGGCGCAGCGGCGCGAGGATGTGCTCGCCCAGCTGCGCAGCGGGCAGCTGGAGGACCGGGAAATCGAAATCGAAGTAGAGGACACGCTGCCGCAGCTGGAAGTGGGCGGCAACTCCATCAACATCGGCGACATGATGGGCGGCATGATGCCCAAAAAGACGAAAATCCGTCGCGTCAAGGTCAAGGAGGCGCGCAGGATTCTTCTTGAGGAGGAATCCGACAAGCTCATCGACGAGGACGAGGTGCGCGAGGAGGCCATCCGCCGGGCCGAGCAGCAGGGCATCGTCTTTATCGATGAAATCGACAAGGTCGCGGGCCGCTCCTCCGGCGGCCATGGCCCCGACGTCAGCCGCGAGGGCGTACAGCGCGATATCCTGCCCATCGTGGAGGGCAGCACCGTCAACACCAAGTACGGCGCGGTACGCACGGATTTCATGCTCTTTATCGCGGCGGGTGCGTTCCATGTGGCCAAGGTGACGGACCTGATTCCCGAGCTCCAGGGCCGCTTCCCCGTCCATGTGACGCTCAAGAGCCTGACCCAGGAGGACTTCAAGGCCATCCTGACACAGCCCGAAAATGCGCTTACCCGGCAGTATGAGGCACTGCTGGCAGTGGACAAGGTGTTCCTTTCCTTTGAGGACAGCGCCATTGAGGCCATTGCGCACGCGGCTTACGTGATGAACGAAACCAGGGAGGACATCGGTGCGCGCCGCCTGTTTGCGGTCTTTGAAAAACTGCTGGAGGATATCAGCTTCAACGCCGGCGGCGAGGAAATGCCCAACGTGTATCTCAATATCAATGGGGATTACGTCATAGAGCACCTGGGCAAGGACGAGGTGACCATGGACTTCAAGCGATATATACTTTGAGCAAAGAGGGGAGCGGCATTTGCCGTTCCCTTTTGCGTGTCGAAAAAGTCCGGCTACGCCGGCCTTTTCCGCCAAGAGCCTAAGAAATGTTTGCGCCCGGGGGCGCCAAACTCCCCGCCCGGCAAAGCCGGGCAATACGATTTCATTTTGGAGGGCCTTAGGGCCCTCCAAGCCTCCTGAAATGAATATTTTGACAGCGGGAGGGGAGCGGCATTTGCCGTTCCCTTTTCAAATGCGGAGAGCTATGCTATAATGAGGCCACCGACAAAGGAGGAAGATGGTTCCATGCGAATTCGGATCACCAATGTCCTGCTCATGCCCGGCGTAACCAATGAGGCGCATATTCCCTTTATTCCCGATGCGGAGGTGCTGGTGGATGGAAGCCGCATCGCCTATGCGGGCCCGCGCTGCGAAGCCCCGTCCTTTGAGGCGGCTGAGGTGATCGATGGCGAGGGTATGCTGGCCATGCCGGGCCTGTGCAACATGCATACCCATACGCCCATGACGCTGCTGCGCAGCATCGGCAGCGACCTTACGCTGGACCGCTGGCTCAACGAGGCTATTTTCCCCGTGGAAAAGCATCTCACCGACGAGGCCGTGCGCGCGGGAAGCGACCTTGGCATCATGGAAATGCTGCGCTTTGGCACCACGTCCTTTAACGACATGTACATGCACATGGATATGGAGGCCGAGGCCGTGCGGGACAGCGGCATGCGCGCCCTGCTGGGCCATGGCGTGGTGGACTTCGATGAAAGCTGCGCGGACCTGGCGCCCAACATTGCGCTGATCGAAAAGTGGAACCATGCTGCCGATGACCGTATCCGCGTGAGCCTGGCACCGCACAGCGAGGGCGCGACTACGGAAAAGCTGCTTCTGAAAGTCCGCGAGGCAGCCGAAACCTATCATGTGCCCATTCATATTCACGTGAGCGAAACCAAGCTGGATTTTGACGGAAGCCTTCAGAGACGCGGTCTTACGCCCCCGCAATACCTGGAAAAGCTGGGCCTGATGGAACATTCCATGCTGGCTGCGCACTGCGTATGGGTGACGGATGAGGATATCGAGCTGCTTGCCCGCCGAGGCGTTACGGTGCTGCATAATCCCATCAGCAACCTCAAGCTGGCCAGTGGTATCGCGCCTGTCGCCAGGATGCTCAAGGCGGGCTGCCGTATCACGCTGGGTACCGACGGCGTCGCCAGCAACAACAACCTGAACCTGTGGGAAGAAATCAAGCTGATGCCCATGCTGCAAAAGGGCAATACGCTGGACCCCACGGTGGTATCTCCAGCGCAGACCATCGCGGCGGCGACCAGTGCGGGCGCGGAGGCCATGGGATATGAGTATCTCGGCCTGCTCAGGCCCGGCTATCTTGCGGACCTGATTCTGCTGGACCTGTCCGGCGCGCATATGTGTCCCTGCAACGATCTGGAAAGCAATCTGGTCTATTCCGCGCAGGGAAGCGACGTGGCGCTGACCATGGTCAATGGCAAGGTGCTGTACCGCGACGGCGAATATACCACCCTTGACCCCCGGCTGGTCCTTGAACGTGCTAAAAAGCAGGCGGAAGCGCTGCTGGACAGGGCGGCACGGGCGGCACGGACGGCTGCGGCAAAATGAAGATTCTGGTCGTCTGCCAGCACTACTGGCCGGAAAACTTTCGCGTCACGGAGATCTGCGAGGCGCTGGCTGCACGGGGACACCAGGTAACCGCGCTTGTGGGTCTGCCCAATTATCCCAGCGGCGTGGTCCCCGCCGAATACCGTCACTTTCGGAACAGACGTCAGATGCGCAACGGCGTGGAAATCCGCCGCTGCTTTGAAATCGGACGCAGGCCGGGCAAGCTGGGGCTGGCGGTGAATTACGTCAGCTACATGACCTCCGCGACGGTCAAGGCGCTGCTGCTGGGGCGGGATTATGACGTGATTTATGCCTATTCCACCTCGCCGGTGCTCATGAGCCTGCCTGCCGCAGTGCTTCGCTGCTTCACCTCCAAAAAACTGATGATATATGTGCTGGATATCTGGCCCGCCTGCCTGGCCGCCATGAATGTGGGCGAGGATGCGCTCCTCTATCGCTTCATGAAGCGTGTCAGCCGCTGGGTCTACCGCCGGGCCGATATGCTGATCTATTCATCCAAGCGTTTTCAGGGCTATCTGCGCGACGTGCACGGTATTGAGGTGCCGGATGGGCAGTACATGCCTCAATTTGCCGATGATGTATTCCGCGCGCCCCTTCCACCAGGACCTGCGTCGGATGGGATCAACCTGGTCTTTGCAGGCAATATCGGCAAGGTGCAGGCGGTGGAGGTACTGATTCGTTCGGCGGCGCTGCTCAGGGACCTGCCCATCCGCTGGCATATCGTGGGCGATGGTTCCAACGAGGCCGCCTGCCGTGAGCTGGCTACCAAGCTTGCACTGGGGGAGACCGTCGTGTTTTACGGGCGCAGGCCTCTTGAGGACATGCCAGCCTTTTATGCCATGGCGGATGCCATGCTGGTGAGTATGCGCGACGATATCAGCGTCAACGACACGCTGCCCGGCAAGGTGCAAAGCTACATGGCTGCGGGCAAACCCGTGTTGGGAAGCATCGCCGGAGAAACTGCCTATGTGATCGAGCAGGCTGGATGCGGCTTTTGCGCTCCGCCCGACGACCCGGAAGCCTTTGCTCAGGTGGTGCGGCGTTTCCTGTCCTGTGAGGACCGCGAGGCCATGGGGGAGCGCGGGCGGGCGTATTATGACGCCAACTTCACCAAACGCGACCATATGGACAGGCTGGAAGCGCTGCTCACTTCGCTTGCGGGAGGGAAATAGGGTGCGGGTTTTTCAGCTTAACACCTACTGCGGGGTTAAAAGCACAGGCCGCATTGCGCTGGACATTGCCCGGCTGGTGGAAGCCGACGGGGGCGAATGCCGGATTGGCTATGGCGTGCCCGGCATTGCGCCCGAAGCTCAGCCCTATGCCTGCCGCGTGGGTGCGCCCTGGGAGCGCAAGCTGCACGGCGCCATGCGAAAGCTGCTGGACGCGGAGGGCTACGGAAGCGTGCTGGGCACCATGGGACTTATCCGGGACATGGAGCGGTTTGACCCGGACATCATTCATTTGCATAACCTGCACGGCTGCTACCTGAACCTGCCGATGCTCTTTCATGCTCTCCAACATATGCACAAGCCCGTCCTGTGGACGCTGCACGACTGTTGGCCCTTTACGGGCCACTGTGCCTATTTCGATGCTTGCGGATGCGAGCGCTGGCTCGAAGAATGTCACGATTGCCCTCAGCAGCGCGCCTACCCCGTCTGCATTGGGCTGGATGGGTCCCGCCGCAATTATCGCATGAAAAAGCGGATTTTTACCCAGCTGGACCGCCTCACCTTCGCTGCGCCCTGCGAGTGGATGGCAGGCCGCCTGCGCGCTTCATTTTTGGGACGGTATCCGGTGAGGGTCATTCTCAATGGGGTCAACCGCGAGGTATTCCAACCCACCCCCGATGATCTGCGAAGCCGCTACGGACTGGAACGCATGCGCGTGGTGCTGTCTGTGGCTTCCGAATGGGACGAACGAAAGGGTCTGCGCTATCTGACGCAGGCCGCCCGGGAAATGGGGGAGAACTACCGCTTTGTGGTGATCGGGCTGGAGCAGACGCAGATAGATGCGCTGCCGCAAGGGATGCTGGGTCTTACGCGCACGCGGGACACCGCTGAGCTGGCCGCCTGGTACACCGCTGCCGATTGTCTGGCCAATCCCACCCTGGAAGACAACATGCCCATGGTGAATCTGGAGGCCCTGGCCTGTGGTACCCCCGTTGCGGTGTTCCGCACGGGCGGCTGTCCTGAGGCGTTGGACGAAAGCTGCGGCTGTGTGGTTGAGAAGGGAGATGTGACGGCGCTGTGTGGCGCTATTGCGCGCCTGTGCGATGCGAAACCGTCGCTGAACGCCGCCTGCCTTCGCCGTGCCGCGCTTTTTGACGCGCAGGATACGTTCCGAGCCTATCTTTCCCTGTACAAGGAGCTTTGTTCATGAATGTGCTGATGTTGTCGCTGATGTACCCGGAGGACATGAAAACCCAGGTGGCCCGCGACGCCAGAGACAAGCTGCAAAACCAGATCAACAGCTACCAGCGCGCCTTTGTAGAAGGTATAAAGGCCAATCTCCTGCCGGACGAGCGGCTGGAGATTGTCAATGCCCTGCCGGTGGGGGTGTTTCCTCTGCAATACCGGCGGTTGTTGATTCCTTCCGGCTGGCATGACGGACATGCAATGTATGAGCTGGGATGCATCAACTTGCCCGGAATGAAGCAGTACGGGCGCGCCCGCAGGGCTGCCCGCAAGCTGTCGGCCTGGTGTGCGCAGGACCCTTCCAACCGCATGGTGCTGCTATATACGATGTATCTGCCCTATTTGCAGGCTGTGGAACGAGTCAGGCGGCGGTATCCGGACCTGAAGGCCTGTGTGATCGTGAGCGATCTGCCCAATGAACTGGGACTGGCGTCGGGCCGGAAGGGCCTGCTCAGGCAAATCGAGTACAAACGCGGACGCAGGAGCATGGAACTTTGCCGCAAGATGGATGCTTTTGTGCTGCTCACCCGGCCTATGGCGGATGCGCTGGGCGTGAACGGCAAGCCGTGTCTGGTGATAGAAGGACTGATTCAGCATGGCGAGGACATCACGCTCCCGGCTGAGGGGGCAGGGGAGTCCGGGCGCCTTTCCGTGCTCTACAGCGGAACGCTGGAGCCGGATCTGGGGGTACCGGAGCTGCTGGAAGCCTTTGCATCCCTGCCGGAATACGACCTGTGGATTTGCGGACAGGGAAGCATGAGCGCGGAGGTGGCGCGGGCGGCAAAAAGCCATGCGAACATCCGTTATTTCGGTTTTGTCTCCCATGAGCGGGCGCTGGAATTGCAGGCAAAGGCGGCGCTGCTGATCAATCCACGGTCTCCCAAAGGCGTTTTCACGCGGTATTCCTTCCCCAGCAAAACGCTGGAGTACATGCGCTCCGGAAAGCCTGTGGTGTGCCACAGGCTTGAGGGGATTCCGGAAGAATATGATCCCTATCTGCAATACATTGAGGGGGAGGGAGCAGGCGCGATCGTGAACGCCGTGAGAAAAGCCCTCGCCCTGACGCCTGAAGAGCGCCTTTCTCTGGGGCAGCGGGCCCGCACGTTTGTTCTTGACAATAAAACGCCCGGAAACCAATGCCGCCGCCTGATGGATTTTCTGCGCAGCCTATGACATCGTGCGATAGCTGCCCGCCTGAAGTTCAGCCTGTTTCAAGCGGGCGATCACCGCGTCGTACTGGCTGTGACGGGTTCGCTGAAAGTCGCCGCGCTGAGGCACAGGACCGCGCGGAATTTCAGGGGGCGGGACAGGAAGCGTCTGGCCGGCCGGCGATTCCGTCCGCTGGGAGATGGCCTGCTCACGCTTTGCAGGGGAAGTCGCCGGGTTGGACTGCGGAGCTGTCGCGGGGGTGTCAGGAACGTCCTCCATGCCGCTTTGGATGTAGGGCAGGCGCACACTTTGGTACTCCAGCCATTTGATTTGTTTTTCAGCCCCTGTCAGGGCTGCGAATGGCGATACGCGATTGGTCATGCACAATTCCCTCCTTACAGGCAAGAAAAAAGGTTCACGCTCTCAGAATATGCGTTGGGGAGGGGAGGGTGCGAGGGCGGCAGGCCTTGCCGCCGAAGGGCAACCCCAAGATAAACGAAAAGATAAAATAAGGGCACACGCATCATCCCGCGTGTGCCCTTTCCTTGGCGGAGAGTTAGGGATTTGAACCCTAGTTACGCTATCAACGTAAACACGATTTCCAGTCGTGCGCCTTCGACCACTCAGCCAACTCTCCATGGTCGCGTTGTTGCATCATTCGCAACGAAAAATATTATATCTGTTTTGCTGGAAAGTGTCAAGCAGTTTTTGCACATCTTTTGGGCAAAAGAATGAGACAGCCGGGAGGGAAAGCCTTGAACCGCGAAAGGGGCTGCATGCGTTTGAGCGCGTACAGTCCCTTTCGCGGTCGGTCTGCTCCTAACGGACGTCGCAATAAATTGGACGATCACCAGTCGATGGGCGTGCCGTCAGAGAGACGCCAGCGCGCATTTTGCCAGTTGTGTCCGGTTTCAGCAGCACGGCGCACCTTTTCCTCATCCACGGTGATCCCCAGGCCGGGACGAGTGGGCTTCTTCAGCCAGCCGTTGGCGAAGTCAAATCCCCCGTCCGCGGTGAGGTATTCAAAATCGCCCCGTCCATTGTAGTGAATATTCAGGCTCTGTTCCTGAATGAAGGCGTTAGGCGTGCAGAAATCCAGTTGAATGCAAGAGGCCAGTGCGATAGGACCCAGGGGACAGTGCGGCGCGACTCCCATGTCGTAACACTCGGCCATAGCGGCAATTTTGCGGGATTCCAGAATGCCGCCCGCGTGGCTGACATCTGGCTGGACGATGTCGATGGCACCGGAAGCAATCAGATTTTTGAAGCCCCAACGGGTGTACATGCGCTCACCGGTAGCTATGGGGGTGGAGGTATGATTGCGAAGTTCGCGGAACCCCTCGATCTGCTCCGGCTGCAACGGCTCCTCAATGTAGAGCAGGCCGAAGGGCTCAAGCTCCTTCATCAGCATGCGTGCCATAGGCATATGGACGCGTCCATGGAAGTCTACGGCGATGTCAATGTCATAACCAAAGCGATCGCGGATGCGCGCAACCTTCTCAGCAGCCGCGTGAACCTTGCGGACGTTGTCAACCCAGCCCATCTCGTCAGTGACACACATTTTGATAGTGTCATAGCCCTGATCGATCCGCTGTTGAGTTTCGGCCAGGTAGTCTGCGTCGCCCTCGGCCATGATCCAGGCGTACATGCGCAGCTTGTCACGTACCGCGCCGCCCAGCAGTTCATACACTGGCACACCCAGCGCCTTGCCTTTGACATCCCACAGCGCCTGTTCGATGCCTGACATGGCGCTGGTAAGGACGGGACCGCCACGGTAGAAGTTGCAGCGGTACATGGTCTGCCACAGCTCCTCAATATTGCCCGCCTCGCGGCCCAGAAGCTGATCTTTGAGTTCTTCCACACAGGCGCGGACAGCGTCGGCCTTGCCTTCCACGATGGGCTCGCCCCAGCCGACGATACCATCGTCTGTCGTCAGCTTGAGGAACAGCCAACGTGGCGGCACCTTGAAAAGTTCCATGTTTTGAATCTTCACAGGAGTCTCCCCCAGTCTCAAAATTTCGGTTTGTCTGTGCCTTATTCTTTTACGGCACCACCGGTCATGTTGCTGATGAAATAGCGCTGCAGGAACACGAAGACCACGATGAGCGGCACGCTGGAAAGGCAGGAAGCCGCCATGAGTTCGTTCCAGTATACACTGTAGGATTTGCTCATCTGGCCGATGGCTACAGGGAGCGTGCGCAGCGAATCAGAGGTGGTGAAAATCATCGCAAACATGTACTCGTTCCAGCCCTGAATGAACGCGTAGATGGTCGTAGAGATCAAACCTGGCAGCGTCAGAGGCATGACAATCTGCCAGAATGTGCGAATACGGCCGCAACCGTCAATCATGGCCGCTTCATCCAGTTCGCGGGAGATGCCGTTGAAGAATCCGTACATCATCCATGAACAGAACGGAATCACGCTGCCGATATAGACCAGAATCAGCCCCATGTGGGTATTGCTCAGGTGCATCAGGGCCAGCAGTTTATAGTAGGGCACATACAGCATTACAGAGGGAAACATCTGCGTGACCAGGATGAACATCAGAAGCGCTCCGCGACCGCGGAAGTTGAAGCGGGAGAAGCCATACCCAGCAAGGGTGGAAAACAGGACGGCAACCACCGTGGAGGCGAGCACCACAATACAGCTGTTTTTGATGTATTGTACAAACGGGTACTTGCTCCACATATTCACGTACCCCTCTGCAGAGGGCGAAACGGGAAAAAGCGTTGCCTTGGGCGCGGTCAGAATTTCGTCAATGGTCTTAAAGGAAGTGGAAACCATGTAGATAATGGGGATGAGCACAAAGACAGACAGTACGCACAGCGTGATATAGGTGCCGGCGTTGCGGTTTTTTCTTTTGATCGCATCACGCATCATTGCGGGTCAGCACCTTCCTTTGCAGCACGCCGATGAGTACGCAGATGAGGAAAACGATTACGGCCAGAGCGGCAGAATAACCATATTTTCCAGAGTATTCAAAGGCTTGCTTATAGATTTCAACGGAGATGGTGTTGGTAACGCTTCCCGGGCCGCCACTGGTCAGGACCCAGATCATGGTGACATGCTTGAACCACCAGACAGTATCCAGAATCAGCGTGACCACCAAAGTGGACCGCAGGCCAGGCAGCGTAACATAGCGGAAACATTGCCACCGGTTGGCGCCATCAATGGTGGCAGCTTCATAAAGGGACTTGGAGATGGACTGCAGGCCCGCCAGCATCTGGATCATAACCAGCGGATAGCCCTTCCAGATGCATACGAAAATCACGCAGGGAAGCGCGAGATCGACCGATCCCAACCACGTCATCGGCTCACTGATGATTCCCAGCGAGGTCAGCGCGCTGTTGAGCAGGCCGGTTGAGGCATTAAAAATCCATTTCCAAAGATTGGCGATAACAACCTCCGGAAACAGCCAGGGCAGCAGCAACAGCGCGCGGAAGAAGGTCCGGAAGCGGATCTCACGGTTGAGCAGAAGCGCCAAGCCGATCCCCAGCAGGAAATGCCCCAGCACCACAAAGACGGTAAACTTTACCGTCACCCACAGCGAGGCATACATGGTTGGATCTGCGAAAGCGTCTGCAAAGTTTTCCAGGCCGACAAAATTCCATTTGTTGACCAGGTTGGTTTTGAAAAACGAGATATAGATGCCATAGCAAAACGGATAGAGCACCAGCGCCAGCAGGGTCAAAAGACACGGCAGGACGAAAAATGAGATGGTGCCGTTTTTTCTCAGCTTCTGCGTGAAAGGTGTGGGGGTTCGCGATTGGATCATGTTCACGGCCTCTTTCCTTACACAAAAATGTAGCGAATGGGAGAAAGGAGCGCCGCCCGATGCGGACAGCGCTCCTTTGTAGCGGCCGGATTACTGGGCGTTGGCCTCGTCGCACAACGCCTGGGCGCGCTCGCCGGCAGCGGCGGAAGCCTCTTCGACCGTGGCCTGACCAGTAAATACGGACTGATACGCCTCGCCAAGGATATCGTTGATCTCGCTGTAGCCGGGGATTGTCGGCGGGATCCAGACATTCTCAAGCGCCTTGAGGAAGCCGGACAGCTCGGTCATGTTGGAAATACGCTCGCTTTCCATCGCTTCCTTGCGAACCGGCAGACGGCCGGTCAGCTCGGCGAAGTCCAGGGAATTTTCCGTATTGATAAAGTACTTGATGAACTCGACGGCCGCCTGCTGCACAGCTTCATCCTGCGCGGTGACGAAGAAGGCAAAACCAGCAGCGGCACTGACGGAACGCTCAACGGGAATGTTGGGCATAGAGGCCAGCTTGCCCTTGAGTTCAGGCACCTGGGAGGTGATGGCGCCCAGTGCGTTGGAACCGGTGATGAGCATCGCGGCCTGTCCGCTGGTGAAGAGCGCGACAGCTTCGGGATAGCCGGTTTCCACCACGCCCGGAGGCACCACGCCATAGACGTTGTTCAGATCGGTAAAGGCCTTCAGCGCGGCGGTGAACTTTTCGCTGCCGATGTCGGTTACCCACTGACCATTCTCATCCTTGTAGAACTCATCACAGCCAAAGTTATGGATGACAGGCTGGAAGCGGCTGGCGCCGGAGGAGTTCTTGGTGCCTACCAACGCGATGCCGTAGGAACCGTCGCCGGTCAGCGCCTGGCAAACCTCAACGAACTCATCCCAGGTCGTCGGCTCGCTCAGACCCTTCTCTTCGAAGATGTCCTTGCGGTAGATAATACCCTGAGCACCGCCGAAATAGGGGATGCCATAGTGCTTGCCATCGATGACATAGCTGTCGAGGTTGGCAGGCACAAAGCCATCGATGTACTCCTGATCCATCAGATCCTCCATGGGGACAACCATATCCATGTCTACCAGGGCGGACATGGTGGTTTCATTGCCCATCACAAAGGCCGGCAGGTCATTGGCGGCGGCCATGGCGGTCAGCTTGGCGTTAAGATCGTTGGCGGCACAGCCCTCAACGGTCACATGAATACCAGGATTTTCAGCGTTGAACTTGTCGATGAGCTGCTGCTCAAACGCGCCTTCCGGCGTCTCCAGAATAGTGGAGGACAGGTAGAGCACCTCTACCACGTCATTCTCCGCGACGGCAGGGATGGCAAGGCTGCACAGACATAGCACGGCAACCAGCGCCAGAGACAGAAACTTCTTCATGGTTAACCCTCCTTAATTATTTTCAGGCAATACTGCCCGGATGACAACGAATTAGGCTTTCATTTGTCTGCCACGGCCGGATTATAGCATTTGTGTACATGCGTGTCAATATATTATATCAAATATTTTATATTAATTTTTTGCAACAAAAAGCTCTGCGGCTGCTAACCGCAGAGATGAATCGCAGATCTATTCTCCGTAAATCTGGTACATCATTTCTTCCTTGGCCGCTACGGAGTGCTCCGTATATACCTTGCGCAGCCGGTCAATATCTCCCGAGTCGAGTGCCGCTACGATGGCATCATGCTCTAAGGCCACATGGCGGATGCGTTCCAGCCGGTGCGGCCGGTTCTTGTCCACAAGAATCGTAATGATTCGATGACAGCTGTTGCGCAGTTCCATAGCGCGGGTATTGATGCAAAATTGCTCAAGCGGATCATGAAATTCACGGTTGAGCCTGTTGAAACGTTCGATCACGGCCTCATAGCTATCCAGTCGATGAATCTCGTCATTGGCTGCGACGATCTGGGCGCGGATCTCATTAGACCAGTGCGGAAGGCAGGATTCGACGATCAGCACCTCCATGCTGCGCAGAATATCATAGGTATTGCTGATAAACGTGTGGTTGATTTCACATACGGAAGCGCCTTTATAGGGGCTTAATTCCAAAAGGTTTTCACTGCTGAGAATCTGCATGGCCTCACGCACAGGCAGTGCGCTGGTATTATAGCGTTTGGCAATGGACTGTACGGTAATCCGGCTACCGGAGGCGATAATCCCCAGCAGGATATCCTGACGAAGCTGGTCCGTGACCATCTGCGTCAGCGTACTTTTCTGGATGATACAAGCGCCCTCCATTTTCTTTGACCCCTTCCTTGACAAAAGCATCTTCAATGAATATTATATATTATATCATTTGGTGCCATTTTTCACAAGGCCCAATTTATGCGATAAGTGAAGGGAGAACGGGGTATGTTGCAACACGAGGCGGCGCTCGAACAAATCAAGCGGACAAGGCTGGTGGCGATTTTGAGAGGCATAGGCAGCGGACAGGCGCTGGATATTGCCTCGGCACTTTATGAAGGGGGCGTTCGGGCACTGGAGTTTACATTCGACCATGACGATCCCGATTGTGTGGCGCACAACTGCGAGCGTATTCATGCGGTACGGAGCCGTTTCCCGGAGGATCTGCTGGTAGGATGCGGTACAGCGCTGACGGTGGAAGAGGTAGAGAAAAGCATCGCTGCGGGGGGACAGCTGGTCATCTCTCCCAATACGAATGTAGAAGTTATTCGCCGCACGCGGGAACTGGGCGCGGTTTCCATGCCCGGCGCTTTGACCCCTACGGAAATTGTTACTGCCTATGAAGCGGGAGCCGACCTGGTTAAGCTTTTTCCTGCGGGAGAACTGGGCGTTGGTTACATCCGCGCCGTCCGGGGCCCTCTTGGCCATATCCCCATGACGGCGGTGGGCGGCGTGCGCCCTGAAACGATCGCTTCCTTCCTGGATGCTGGCGTCGTTGGTTTTGGAGTCGGCGGCGAGCTGGTGCGTAAAGATCTTCTTCGCGCGGGCGATATGGCCGGAATTACTGCCCGCGCACGTGAATTCGTTGCTGCCATCACGACGTGGGAGGCGCGCGAGAAGGCATGAGCTATTTCATCATTATCGATGCCGGGACGACGAATCTGCGTGTATCGCTGTTAGATGAGGCCTGGCAGCCGCTCGCTCAGGCCAGCGATGAAGCTGGCGTCAGCCACACGGCTATCGACGGAAATAACGGCCGCTTGTGCAACGGTATCAGGACGTGCGTTCGGCAGGTAATGGATTCGGCTGGCATCACGGCGCAAGACGTGCGCCTCTGCGCGGCATATGGCATGATTACCAGCGATGTCGGCCTTATGGAGATTCCTCATCTGGCGGCGCCGGCCGGCCCGGCACAGTTTCATGCCGGGTTGGTCACATGCGAATTTCCCGACCTCCTTCCGTTTCCTGTTACGTTTATTCCGGGGCTGAAAAACACCACCGAGCCGGTGACGCTGGATCGCCTTTGCAATGTGGATATGATGCGTGGAGAGGAAACGGAGGCCATCGGGCTGTGGACCGCCCTGCGTCCCAACCACGATCTGATGCTGGTGTTGCCGGGCAGCCACAACAAGTTTATCTCAGTGGGCCGCGACGGCAGCTTGCAGGGGTGCATGACCTCTATTTCCGGTGAGCTTCTCGACGTGTTGACCCATCATACAGTCCTCTCCGAATCTCTGGAAAGTGCTTTTGTTTCCCCTCAGGATTATGATTCCTCGCTCATGCTGGCCGGTGCTGCTGCGTGCGATGCCGGGCTGGGACGCGCGGCTTTTCTTGTTCGCATCATGCGTACGCTGGGCAACTTCACCGCATCCGAGGCACGTAATTTTCTGCTGGGAGCCGTCATGCGCATGGACCTTGAGGCGTTGGAGCATTCCTCCCTCTTTTCACCTGGACATGTCCTTTATATCGCAAGCAAACCCCCGCTGGGCGCTGCCCTTCACGATCTGCTGCGCGATCATGGGTATGAGGCGGTGCTGATTGACGAATCGCTTCGGAAATCCATGGGATTCTTGGGCGTAAAGACAATCTGGACAAGCGGCCTGGGCTGATGGATGGACGGGAAAATGCAACCCCGCTGAAAAGGTTTTTGAAAACCCTTCGGCGGGGTTTGTCTTTAGCATGCTACTGGTTTTCTGGAGACGGAAGCGCTGCATCAGTCTGTGCCGCCCGAATGAGCTGACGAACGCGACTGTTTTGTGTTTTCATATTTATAAATGGAAAGCGATTTGTCAAGGGTATTTTCGCCAAAGTTATCTTCGGAGCAAACCAAAAAACAAAAGGGCTTGTTATTTACAGCAATAACAAGCCCTTTCGGATTCTTAAGTAGCGGTCTTCATAACTGTCTGCTATGTAGCTATCGTTCCCTATACGCCCTCAGGAGGGAATTTCCTTAACAGGAATACCGTAGCCACACAGCGCCGCTGTCGAATTTCTGGACATCGGTCAGGCGCAGGGGGATCACCGAATGGGACATGGGCAGGCCGTCAAACACCGCTGGCATACTACCCCGACCGTCAATACCAGCGCCGATGGGGATACTGACCTCGTCCAGCAGGCCAGCGTCCAGAAAACTGGTGTTGATGGCGGAGCCACCCACAACGGCCATACGCTCCACCCCGAACTCTGTTGCCAGGAGCTCAGCGACTCGGGCCAGATCGATCCGCTCTCTCCCTGCGGCGATCCAGGAGATGTTCCGGCTGTCCAGGTAGGTCAGATATTCCTGGGGCACCTGCTCGCTGGTGAGGATCAGGAGCGGCTTTTCCGGCTCTCCAGCGTCCGGCCACAGGAGCTTTCCGTGGGTGTCCGCCACCACCTCATAACCGGGGGCGTCGGCCTTCTTGGAGAAAGCCTCCTTATCCACTGGTGTGGGATCGCTGGCTTGGTATTCCCCAGGCAGGGCCATCTCCAGCTGGGCGGTCACCCTGCCGCTGACGGTGGTGGGGACGTTCAGCGCATCCAATGTCCGGTAGTAGTCATCCACACCGGGCAGCTGGGCAGTCATGGCACAGTCGATGCGGCTGTCCAGAGAGGTCATCATGTGGCAGACGATATAGGGCTTCTTCACGGTTGTTCTTCCTCCTTGTCAGTTTGTTCTTTGCCCGATCACTTCAGATAGGCCTGGAAAAAGTGCTGGATCTTGTCAAAGGGGATAACCTCCAGATTATCGTACAGATCCGTGTGCACCGCGCCGGGAATGATGAGCAGCTCCTTATTCTCCGGGTTCGGGTTCCCCTCCATCATATGGGCATAGGCGTCCCGGCCCATGTAGCAGGAGTGGGCCTTCTCTCCATGAATGACAAGGACGGCGGAGCGGATCTCATTGGTGTACTGGAGGATGGGCTGGTTCAGGAAGGACATGGTGCCGATGGTGTTCCAGCCCTCGTTGGAGTTCAGGGAGCGGGGGTGATAGGCCCGGCCCTTGTAGTATTCGCTGTAGTCCTTCACATAGAAGGGGACATCATCCGGCACGGGCAGGGGCAGACAGCCGCCCGCCCGGCCATAGTCGCCGCTGCGGTAGATGGCGGTTCGGGCGGAACTGTAGCTCTCTCGAACCTGATGGCGGGCCTCCTCGCTGTCAAAAGAATCAAAATATCCTTTGGAGGCAGTGCGGCTCAGATCGTACATGGTGGAGACCACGGTGGCCTTGATGCGGGTGTCGATGGCCGCTGCGTTCAGGGCCAGACCGCCCCAGCCGCAGATACCCAGGATGCCGATACGCTCCGGGTCCACGTTGTCCTGGACCGAGAGGAAATCCACGGCCGCCTGGAAATCCTCGGTGTTGATGTCCGGTGAGGCGGTGTACCGAGGTTCGCCGCCGCTCTCGCCAGTGAAGGATGGGTCGAAAGCGATGGTGAGGAAGCCCCGCTCCGCCAGCGTCTGGGCATAGAGGCCGGAGCACTGCTCCTTTACCGCCCCAAAGGGCCCGCAGACGGCCACGGCGGGCAACTTGTTCTGCGCGTTTTTCGGCGTATACTGATCCGCCGCCAGGGTGATTCCATAGCGGTTGATAAAGTTGACCTTTTTGTGATCCACATGTTCGCTCTTGGGAAAGGTCTTGTCCCACTCCTGCGTTAAATTGAGTTCTGCTGGTTTCAACATATTGATTGCCTCCTATGATGAAAAATCAAGTTCAAGAATGTATCGGAATCCGTTGAGAAGTCTTTCGCCGGACCGTATTAAAGAGTTCGCACGACCCGGGCCGGAACGCCGGCCGCGACGGTGTTGGCGGGCACATTCCTGGTCACCACCGCCCCGGCGGCAATCACCGCGTTGTCCCCGATGGTCACGCCACCCAGGACAGTGACATTGGCTCCCAGCCAGGCGTTCTTCCCGATGTGAATGGAGGCAGGAAACAGGTCGTGGCGCTCCTCGGGGTTCAATCCATGGTTCAGGGTAGCCAATACTACATTGTGACCGATCAGCGCCCCGTCATCGATGGTGATGCCCCCCTGATCCTGGAAACGACAGCCGCTGTTGATGAACACGTGCTGTCCCAAAGTGATGTTCTTGCCGCAATCCGTGTAGAAGGGGGGGAACAGGCCGAAGGTTCGATTCACCGGCTTGCCGGTGAGACGGGCGAAGATGTCCTGGATTTCCTCCGGGGTGTGGTAGGTATTGTTCAACTCTGCGGTAATCCGCTGGGCCTCTTGGGAGTACCAGCCGGAAGCAGCCATGGCCGCCGAACCCTGGCGCACCGGCTCCCCGCTTCCAAAGGCAGCCAGGAAGTCTGGGACAGGCATGGGAGCGGGAGCCGCCGGTGCGTCCGGTACCAGACTCCTGCCAAATTGATAGAGCGCCTCCAGCTTCTCCGGGGATTGGTTTTGCTGATCATAAGCGGTGTAGATACCCATGTCCTCCAGTCTGAGGTAGTTGAGGAAAGAGTTCTGATACTCATAGATGGCCCCGCCGTACACATGGTCGCTGCCGGAGGAGAGGATCAGGGCTGCCTTTTTGAGCTTTTTCGGTTTATCCAGAGCATAGATGCGATTGATGGCGCACTGGAGCTGGCCGGAGAAGCCGTGATAATAGACTGGGGAGGCCAGGACGATCATCTCTGCCTCGTCCAGCAGAGGGTAGATCGCCTGCATATCGTCCTTCTGGACGCATTGACGCTCATGGCCGCTGCCCTCCTGATGGCAGTATTCACAGGCAAGACACCCGGCGATCTTCTTCTGGCAGACGTTCACTACTATGACGGCGTGGCTATTCTCCTCTGCGCCCTTTCGGAATGCCTCCACCATGGCGGCGGTGTTGCCGTGGGGCCGGGGGCTGCCATTCAGCACAAGGATCTGCATCGCTCAGTCCCCCAAAGAGAAAGTGACCGACACGTCCCCGCCGCCCAGAGCCTCTGTCCAGCCAGTGAGGTCGTCGATCTTTCCAAGGCGGGTATAGCTCCAGGAGTTGGAACCGTAGAACAGGACGATCTGATTGCCCTGGTAGAGCACTATGTCCCCCGCCTGGGTAGTAGTTTGTCTATTGCTGGTGGGCAGGCTGCTCCCCAGAGCCCCCACCTTCTCAAAGCCGGCATAGTCGCTCATCTGGATGGTCACCGACCCATGTTCCATCATCTCTACCAGCGCGTCTACGGCGGCATTTTCTTCCAGGGTGGCGGTAAAAGTGCTTTCTCCAACCTGTACGGTCATCTTCATCTCTGTAAGTTCCTCCTCGTTCTCGGTATTGTCCACTGTCATATTTCCAAGCGCCGGTTCCGATGGCTCCGAAATCCCACCGGGTATTTCTGGTACCGGCGATTCTGCATCTGATGTTGCCGCCTCGCTTTCCGACTGAACAATTTCTTCCATCTGCTCCGCAGAAATGTCGGTCGCCAGCTGTTCGCTGACGCAGCTGGACAGCAGCAGAGTCAGAGCCAAAGAACAGCACAGCAGAAGAGAGAATGTCGTTTTATAAAGCTTCATCTCCGCCTCCCGTTCACGCGCAGACCACCCGGCCTTCGGTCCCAACAATGACCTCGCCCACGCCCTCTGGAATGTCCCGGATAATCTCCCCTATAGCGGGGACAGTGATGCAGCTACCGGCCAGAGGATTCTTGACGCTCACCACCGGGGTGGTGACAGTGGCCTGTACCTGGCTACGCTCAAAGGCCAGGTCGCAGTCCACCATCTCGCAGTCGATGAGCTTTAGGCCCTTGCAGTAGCACAGGGGCTGAGTTCCTATGATGGTACAGTGTTCAAAGGTCACATTCTCACAGTACCAGGCCAGATACTCCCCTTTCACAGTGCAGTTGCGCACCATCACGTTTTTCGCGTGCCAAAAGGCGTCCTTGGTGTCGAAGAAGCAGTGTTCAAACACGGAATTCTCGATGTACTGGAAAGAGTACTTGCCTTGAAACTTCACATTGCGGAAGTGCAGATCCATCCCCCGCATCATAAAGTACTCACTCTGGGCGGTGCAGTCTTCCACGGTCACATGGCGGGAGTTCCAGCCAAATTCCGGGGAGAGGATGTCACAGCTTTTCACCACCGCATCGGCGCACTCCCGCAGGGCCTTGATGCCGTGGAGCTTGGTGTTCTCGATGGTGATGTGATCGGAGTACCACAGGGCCGCCCGGCACTGGTCCGTCAGCTCGCAGTCCCGGATGGTGAGGCCATGGTCGTGCCAAAAGGGGTAGCGCAGATTGAAAAAGCAGTGTTCCGTCTGGATATCTGAACACTCCTTGAAGGCGCTCTCGCCGTCGGCAGGACCGTCAAAAGCGCAGTCTCTTACCAGTAGCTCTTGGCGGCCGTACAGGGCCCGCTCCTGGTCAAAAGTCTGATTTTGAATGGTTGTCATCACGTTTCCTCCAATGTCTGTAGGGTTTCAAGGGTCTCCGGCGCGGCGTTTCTCCAGCTTATAGACCAAATAGTCTAGGCAATCGATCCGCCGCTCCTCTTGGTGCAGGCAGTCCAGAAGCTGCCGTCGGTGATCGGACAACAAGCGCAGCTGCTCCCGATACTGGCCGGACTGTTCCAGCGCCAGAAAACGCTCTGCAAATTCCGGGCCGCAGCCCGCGTCTTCCAAATTGTCCAGCAGGGCCTGAGTGGTCATGGGCACTACTGGTCTCTCCTGATATTTCATAATCATTGCTTACAGGAAAGCGCCGTTGCACACCTGGATGACCTGCCCACGGACGGCTCTCCCCATCTTGCTGGCCAAGTACAGGCAGGCATAAGCCTGATCCATAGGGTCGCACTCCGGGCCGGGGAAGTAGACAAAGTGGCACTGTACTTCAGCATCTCAGCGCCGCCGGGCTGCTCACCGGCCTTGTTTGCCAGATGAGCGGGAGTGACGGTAGCGCCGGGAGCCACGGCATTGCAGCGGATGTTGGTGTCAATGAGCCGCATCGCCACGTTCTTGGTCAGGGTGTTCAGCGCCCCCTTGGTGGAGGTATAGGTGGCACCGCAGAAGGGCCGTGTACCGTTCACCGAGGAGATGTTGATAATCACGCCGTCGTTTTTTGGTAGGAAGATTTTCAGCGCCTCCCGGATGTAGCGCATGGGGCCGCCCAGGTTAGTATTCATCACATACAGCATCCAGTCGTCATCGGTCTCGTCGATCATCTTCTGTTCCCCGATACCGGCGTTGTTGATGAGAATATCCACATCTCCGAACTCCTTTAGGGCGGTATCAAAGACCTTTTTGGTATCCTCGGTGGAGCACACGTCGGCTACCACGCCGACTGCTTTGCCGCCCTTGGCCCGGATGCCGTCTACCACTTCGTTGAGCTGCTGGGCATGGCGGGCAGTGATGACCACTGCTGCACCCTCCTCGGCAAAGAGCTCCGCCATCGTGCGGCCCATGCCGTAGCTGGCTCCGGTAATGACAGCGACTTTATCTTTGAGCATCTGTTGTTCCATATTTCTGACCTCATTTCTGAATGTTTTTTGTTGTCTCTCTGTCTGTAGTTTAGGTCAACAGAGCATAAATAGCAAATATTTATATGCGATACAATTCCATAATTGACAGTTATGGAATCGGGCGATATACTGGTTTCGAGGAGGAATGGCTTATGGAGCTGCGTACTCTACATTATTTTTTAACTGTGGCCCGGGAGCAGAGCATCTCCGCAGCGGCGGAGTCCCTGCACATCTCTCAGCCCGCCCTGTCCACCCAGCTGAAGGGGATGGAGGATGAGCTGGGAAAGCAGCTGCTGATCCGGGGGACCAAGGGCTCCCGGAAGGTCTTGCTCACCGAGGAGGGCATGATCCTGCGTCGCCGGGCGGAAGAGATACTCTCCCTGGTACAAAAGGCAGAGGAGGAGATCACCCACTCTGACGAGACCATCGGGGGGGACGTGGTGATTGGCGCAGGGGAGACCGACAGTGTGCGCTTGCTGGCTCAGACGGCCAGGGAACTGCAAAAACAATATCCAGATATCCATTACCACATCTCCAGCGGTAACGCGGAGTATGTGTTGGAATATCTGGATAAGGGATTGATTGACTTCGGCCTGCTGTTCCGGGAGCCCGATCCGAAGAAATATGAGTGGCTGACCCTTCCAGCTGGAGACGTCTGGGGCGTACTGATGCGCCGGGACGCTCCGCTGGCCCGGAAGGCAGCCGTCTGTCCAGAAGATCTGTGGGAGCTACCGCTGATCATTTCCCATCAGAAGGGGGATGACCAGCAGTTGTCCCAGTGGATGGGACGGAAGATTTCCGAGCTGAATGTGGTGGCAACCTATAATCTGGTGTTCAACGCCTCGCTTCTGGTTGACGAGGGCCTTGGCTACGCCCTGTGCTTTGACAAGCTGATCCACACAGAGGGGACCGGTCTGTGCTTCCGCCCGTTCTCCCCAACCATGGAGGCTCCAGGCTATATCGTCTGGAAGAAATATCAGATCTTTTCCAAAGCAGCATGGCAATTTCTTCAAACCGTGCGGGAGAGGATTTCAGATAGAACATCAAAAATATAGTCTATTTCGCAAATTAAAGATGTGTGAACCGGAAAAATTTATCGTTCCTGTTCTTTATTTTTGATTTGTTCAGAAATGTGATTTTCTTTCTGCGCCTGCCGTGCCAACCTTCTTACAATCTGTCGTTCCGTATCTACACCCAGCATACGGGAAACCGCTTTTTTGCTGTCAAACATCAGAATCGGGCTATATTTCTCGCCGTAAGCCTGCTGTGCCCAGCTCTCCGCTTCCTGCTCCTTGTTAGGCCGGATGGCCTGCCGGGCCTCGTACAGTTTTACCGGGTCAAGGTCGGCGGCCTGCGCTTTTGCCTCGGCGTACTCATGCAGCGTGGATTTCAGTTCGGCAGAATATTTCTGCTCCTGCCCGTCCAGTTTTTGCAGGTTGGATTCTAGCGCGGCGATGTCTTTGCGGAAGGTCTCGGCCCCGGCGTCCTCGGCATACTCAAACTGCTGCAACAGCAGCGCCTTTTCGGAGCGCAGTTCCTCCAAATCCTCGGTCAGCTCCGCAATCTTAGCGCCCAACTCTTTGTGCTTGAACACCTGCCACGCAGGCAGGGACTGTTTCTCGGCTTTCACAGTTTTGCGCTCCCGGCTTTTCTCCTTGATCTGCTGCGCCAACTTATTGAAGCGTGTCAGCTGGGGCTTGTACACAGTAAGGGCTTCCTGGCAGCTGGCCCGGCCTGCACGGATGTGGGACAGCTGGTAGCAGAAAATCAAAATTTTGCTGCGCAATTTTTCCAGCCGCTCTGCCATGGCGGGCACGGTGTGGGCAAACAAAGCGGCCAGCTTTTTGACCTCCGCTTTCAGTTCCCGCAGCAGGGCGTTGTCGGCCTTGATCTGCCGGTTCAGTTCGCAACGGTCAGAGATGATACCGCGCCGCTCCAACGCCTGGGCTGCCACGCCCTCGTGAATCGTGGGCCGTTCCTCCAGTCCACGCTCAGCATGGCTGCGGTGGTCAATGCGGCTGTCGTGACCGGCCAGCTCCAGACAGCGGTTCGCTGCCGTGGCCCACGCCTCGCGCCAGACGAGCAGCTGTTCTTCGCTGTTCCACCGCGCAGAGATGGGATTCTGCCTGCCGTACCGGGTGTTTTTTGGGTGTTTGTCCATCCGCACATACCCATGCACCTGTGCGACGGAAGATGCCATATACACCTTCTTTTTGCCCACTTTGTAGGGGTATTGCTTCTCCCAGCCCTCGGCCTGCGCGGCTTTGAACTCAGAGGCAGTGAAGCCGCGTTCCTCGCCGTCCTTGACGCAGAGATATTCTTTCTCGGTCTTGTACTGCCATTTTCCGTGTTCATCCAGCGGACGCACCGTCAGCAGGATGTGGGCGTGAGGATTGTGGCCGTCGGTGTCGTGGATAGCAACGTCGGCACACATTCCTTCATCTACGAACTGCTTCCGGATAAATTCTTGCAGAAGTTCAATCTGTTGCTGGCGTGACAGTTCGATGGGCAGTGCAGCGACAAATTCCCGCGCCAGGCGGCTGTCCTTGGTTTTCTCCGCTTCCTCCACGGCGTTCCAGAGTTTTTCTCTGTCCTGCCATTCCGGGGGAGCCATTGGCGGCAGGAACACCGCCTGCCAGGCAAGACCCTGTTTGCGGGTGTAGTCGTGCTGCACCCCGTCGTAATCGTTGAGCATCCGGGAACAGCTCAGATAGGCCGAAGCGGCCACGGCGGAGCGCCCCGCGCCCCGGCTGACCATCTTGGCCTCCAAATGATAAATCGCCATTGTCTACCATCCTTTCCGAAGGGCTACTGTGAAACGCAGCAGCCCTTCTTTCGTATAAGTACGCTCCATGATAGGGCGTACCCGATTCCAACAGGTACGTCGTGAAAAGCGACGCACCGCTATCAGGGGTGGAAACAAATTGTTCCGCCCCTGTATCTGCGGCAAAGCTGCCGGCGGCAGGTTTGCGCAGGCAGATGAGGAAGGGGCTTCCAACACGGAAACGCCTTGCCATCTGCGTGGGCGATGACAGCAGCTCCCACGGGGCTGTGGCATCGTCCAGCGGCTCCCGCAGGAGACGCAATCCCCCTCGGAGAGCGCACGTGCCCGACCAACGGGAGGGCTACCACCGCCTGCTTTAGCAGGTGGTGAGTAAGTGCGCCCTTCGGGTACAAAAAAGGAAAGCCCCCGGTTTCCCGGAGGCCCTCCCGCGCACAAAATAGGATCGTTACCGCTTCTGCAAGAGATAGGTTTCGAGGTCGGACAACTCCATCGCCCGTACCTCTGGCAACGCCTTTTCCAAAATCGCACCTTCCTGGATCAGCCGCCGTGTCCGGGCCTTGCGCTCCTTGACCCGATCCCGCGCCTGGGCTTCCTCCATGCGGTGCTTTGCCTGCAACAGTTTCTTTTCTGCATCGGTCATACGATTACCTCCGTTTCTGCCAAACCACATCGTATCCCAGCACATCAGCCAGCTCCACGGCTTCCCGATACCGCAACGACCCCCGCTGCAATTTGCCGGAAAGATTGGATACGCTGTCGCTCCAGCCATATTCGTCATGCAGAAGGTCAACGACTTCCTGCATGGTGTACCCGGCGCGGATGATCTGCGCCTTGATTTCGTTTCGGATGCTTGACTTCATAAAAGGGTGTTAAAGCATAGTTTTCAGTTGCGTCATAAAAAGAACCGGCTGCGCTGGGGAGCGCACCGGCTGTGTTGAATGATAAAATTGTTCAAACGGCTGTTTTGCGATAGAAACGATTCCCCGTGTACCGTTGGTCAGTGGTAGAATATTCGACTTTGCGGAAATGTGGGGCTTTTCACCATTCCGGCTGTATCTGCGCGAGACGGCGCAGCGTGTGCGCAGTTCCGAGAGCCGCTATTCGGTGAACAGTGTTCGAATAAGGGGGAAAAATTTCGCCGTTTTGCGTTTGCTTCAAAATATGCCTGCCAAATCACCTCTTTTTTGACCGCTTTAGCCGTGGTCAAAATGACCACACCTACTTTGTCTTGCTAAAGTAGTCGGGGTCAAAATGATACCGACTACTTCACTCGTCTAAAGTGGTCGGGTTCAAAATGACACCGGCCACTTCACATTGCAAAAGCGCAAAGAATTTCACGGTTCTGGTGGTGGACAAAATGTCCATGACCACTTTTGCACATTAAAGTAGGTGTACCCAAAATGGGCACGACCACTTTATCCAAATGAAGCGCCTCTACAATATATGAGGTAGCAGGGCCAAACGCTGCGTACGTACGTACAGTGGTTCAGTACCGCCACCCTTCCGGCGCGTCTCTCGGTACGTACGTACGCAGCGAATCACCGGAAAACACCGATATATTAGGATGAACCAATGCCTCGATCCCGAAAAACCCCCGCACCCGGCGCAAAGGGGATTTTTTCTTTGTTTTTCTGTCACAGAGTGAAGCCCAGTTTGCGCCGAGCAGGCCAGGGGAAATCGCGCCACTGGCCGCCGGAACCGTCGGCTTTGCCCATCAGCAGGGAAGTGGTAGCGTCGGCAAGATAGCCCAGATATCCTGCGGCGGGGCTGTTGCAGAGCATCTTCCACATCAAACCGCCGAAAAGGTAGGACTGGGCGAATTCCCGCCAGCCTCCCAGGTCCTGGGCAGCACGCTGGGCCAGGTCCCACAAAATGCCTTGGGCCTCCTCTGGGGTGATCCAGCCCAGATAGCTGCCCCAGCGGGCCAGCATGGCGGCGCGGCCTGTGTCCCATCCGGCCATAAAAGCAGGGGTGTACCGGACTTTGTAGTGCTGGGCAAAAGCCCAGGCACGGATCACTCCCTCCCGATCGTCCTCGTCTTCGTCACCGGTCATCAGTTCCTCCGGCGACTCTGCTTCGCAGTAGAAACGGTACCGCTCGGTGTATCCTGCCTGGCTCAGATAGCGGATGGTCTCCAGCGGTTCGCCCCGCCCGTCAATGCCCCAGGAGCGGCGTACCACCGAGAGGGCCTGCTGTTCCAGCACGGGAATGTGTTCCTCCACGTCCAGACCGTCCAGGCTGTGATCGTTCAGGGTGGACACGATGCCCGAAAGAAGGATGCCGAACCGGCCCCAAAGCTCCGGATCCCGGCCATATTCCGTTGGTGCGGGCTCGGGCAGAGCTTCCAAACGGGCCATGGTCTCGTCCAGCAGAACGTAAAGTGTGTCGTCAGTCTCATCTTCTTCATCCAATCCGGGCCCTTCCTCTTCATTTTCCATGGCAAGGGTCTCCAGAGCAGCTGCCAGCACACCCATATCTTCGCCGAACAGCTGGTTCATCACAGCTTCGGTGCTGACGGAGGCGGCTTCGGCCACCCGCTGATTTATCATCAGCTGCAACTGTTCCTGGTCCGCCGCCATCTGAGCCATAGTCTGGGCGTCAAACACCTGCCCCAGAATTTCCACCTGCCGCCGGGCATTGGCTGCCGCTTGTTCCGCTTCCAATGCGGCGTTGTTCTGCGGCGAGGCATCCGGTTCAGGAGAAAGGGATGCGGCCAGAGCTTCGCTTTTTTCCTCCGCTTTATGCAGACTTTCAAGGGCTTGCGCCTGTGCTGCCTTCGCGCGGTTCATGATCTCATTGATGTCCATTGCCATCCTCCTTTTCGTCAGGCAAGGTGTGCCAGACTGGCGGCTGCCTGTGTCGGAACAAAAAACGCTTTGTTCGTTCCAGCAGAAATTCCACAAATCGGAACCAAAGCTGGCCGAATATCGTCACCGCCACGAGCAGGCCCAACATCCAGAAAATCTCATCCCATGGCATCACTGCCTCATTTCTTGGCAAAGCGGTTCATGAAGAAATCCGTGAAGGCTGCCAGCTCCTCATCCTGAGAAACATATACATACAAACTTTCGTCTTCCAGCCAGTCGTAGGCGTTGATGGCGATGTATCTTCATATTTCCGGCGATACACTGGCCAGTGCCGTGACTGCACTGGAACAACTGATTTGATTATAGAAAGAGGTATAAATCATGGAAAAGGAATACAACATCTCCATCAGCATCACCCCCAAAGCCTTTGAGGGGCTTGCCCGGCAGGGGATGCTCTGCCATCAGGGCATCTGTGAGCTGTGTGACGACGCCCTCGCTGCTACGCTTCCAAACGAAAAGGCTCGTGTCTGTGTGGCGCTGGCTCCGGATGCGGACAAAAACCATCTCAATATTGCGGTGGCCGACTGGGGCTGCGGCATGGAGCTCGCCGCCCTTACCAACGCCCTTCAGCTAGGCAGCGCTCCGCTGAGCAACGACCGCCTGAATGAACATGGCTACGGCCTCAACAACGCGTTGGCCTGCCTGTCCGGCGGCACCGGTGACTGGTGCATCTACACCCGCAGTCAGCCCGGCCCGTATTTCAAGGTCAGTGGCCCCTTTGACTTGAACATGACCGTCAAAATGACCGATACCATTGACCTGCCGGAAGGGCTGAATCTCCAGTGGCCCGATCCCTCCACGGTCATCCATGTGCGGGTACCGATGGCTATCGCCCGCACCTTGCAGCGACAGGGCAACCGAAAGCTCAGCGACCTGGTCACTCTTCGGATGTGGCTGATTGAACATCTGGGCGTTGCATACCGGGGCTATCTGGAACTGGGCCCGGTCACACTGGAACCCAGCGCCAAAATTGCGGTGACTGTGGGCCAGAGCAGCCTGCTGGTGCCACCCATCCCAGTCCCTATGATGATGGGCCGTACCGAAAAGCTGGAGGTGGAGCTGGGCGGCCAGGTGGTGCCAGTGACCTACGTCCACGGTACCCTCGATAAATCGAAACAGGAACATCTGGTGCAGGGCAGCAAAGCCCGGTTCTACTATCAGTGCAGCCAGCCCACACAGGGCATTGATATCCGGCTGGGCAAGCGGGTAATTGCCACCGCCCAGTTGGGGGAAGTTTGGCATCGGGAAGATGGCAGCCCTCTTTGCCGGCACAACAGCTACAACGATTTTGTGGGAGAACTGATTCTGCCGGAGCTTCCCCGGGGCGTTCTGGCCACTCTCAACAACAAGACCGGCATCGACCGCAACGACCCGGATTGGGATGTGGTCTTTGAAGCACTGGTGGATTTCCCGCCGCAGAAAAATGCCGCCGCACTCAGCGAGGATGAACTGAAAAAGAAGTGGATGAAAATCCTCAAGGCCGCCAATCCGGAGGACGATGTGACCAGTGAGATCTCCGTCTGGCCCACCGGTACCCGCGTGGATGTGGTGGACAAAGGAGCGAACGGGAAATGCGACATCTACGAGCTGAAGACTCGTAAAGCGGAACCACAGGACCTGTACCAGCTGCGGATGTACTGGGATGGCCTGGTGCTGGAGGGCATCCAACCCACCCGGGGAATTCTGCTGACGGCCAAATATAACGATGCCATCCGGGAAATGGCAGAGCAGATGAACAGCCTGCCGACACCCAACCTGCCGGATGGTACACCCAGCGAACCCTACCGGTTTTTGCTGGCGACCCATCAGGAAAAAGAACTGTCTGTATAAGGAGGAAATAAAAATGATTCTGGATGCTATCTCTAACGGAGATTTTCGACCCGAGCAAATGGGCTTTATGGACGATGAAAAGTATCAGGATGCAATGCAGGAAATCCGCCGCTGCCGCGCTACGCTAATGGAAAAAAACATCGACAAGGAAGACAGCCTGTTTCTTGACGAGCTACTGGATGAAGCAAAGCATGCGGAGTCCGCTGCCTGTTCCCGCAGCTTTCAGTACGGGCTTGCAGCGGGGCTCGTGCTGATGCAGGAAGCACAGGCACTGGTGCGTGAGCAGAGCGTTACCGAAGTGAGCATAAAGACAAAATAACCGCAAATCACCAAAGCAGCGGACCCGGAAAGGCGTTTTCCGGGTCCGCTGCTTTTTTGCGCCCAAAACGCACAACTTTCACAAACATTTCACGTTTTACCTTTTCTATTTGGCCGGAAGTGTGTCGCAAAGTAACTATCATCCTATTGACGCAGAGGAAGCGGCGTCAATTTCTGCCCAAAAGGAGGGCGATTGTATGGCACACCCTAAGAATGATGTTCCGTTTTTTGGCGGCACGCTGCGCCAACGGACCAATACCAAGAAAGGCATTCCTACGGTGGAATGCGCATTAATTGACCCTAATACGACCTGCCCCTACACAAACGCTGAGTTGTATCGAGCATTGTTGCGTCGCAGTGAGGAGCGCCCGGCACTGGCCTCCGCAGTTGAACATGAAATCCGGGAAATTGCGGAAAAAGCAAACGATAATCCTAACGCGGAATTTAGGGTACAATGTAGCGGTAAAACGAAGGCCGCCGTAGAAAAACGAGCGAAAAAAGAGCTGCATCCCCGTTTGGCACTTATTGCCAAACTTCTGTATCGTCCCCTGTGGGAAAGTTCTGTTGCAGGGGGGCGCCCTACTGTTGCGGATTTTGTAGAGTATATGGGCGACGATTTGTTTCGGGCTGCCCCACCGGGCGACCGACCGAATCTCATGTCGGCACTGCGCACGGCAATTCTTCCCATCGTCAAGGACAAACGTCTGGATGAGCTTGTCTCCGAAGAACAGGTCAAAAAAGGAAAAGACAAGATCAACCGCCTGCTCACAAAAACGCATGCAAAAGACACAAAACGCAGAAACGTAAAACGTGCTTACACCATATTGTTTCGTACTATCGTGGAAAGCGGATTTGCCGGATGTAAAAATGCATTGGAGCTGGCCGATTCGATTGAGATGACAAAACAGCAAAACCGCAAGTTGTCGAACAGCATTTTGCCTGGGAATCTGGATGCTCACCAGCGCTGCTCACTGTTTACCCTTTTATCTGATCAGGGCTATTATTACGAGCAGCTTATCGTCGCTTTGGTATACTCCGGCCTTGATCTTCGCGAGATTGCAGCACTTACTTATGACGATATTGACCAATTGACACTGTGCAACGAAATCTGCTTGACCATAACAGTTGATAAAATCGTATGCGGCCAAAACTCCGACGCGACTGTTGCTGGTCTTAACAATGATAATATGCCTGTAAAGCGTTTGCGCAAGGTGGTGCTGTATCCATGGGCAGCGGATATTCTTTGCCAATATGTTGAGCGGTTGCAAAAAGAGGGATATTCGTTTGCTCAAATTGAGAAAATGCGGCTTTCCTATTCGATATGGCACAAAGAAGCCCTCGCTCCTTTTCAAATGGAGGCTGCCATCAAGAGGCTTCTTCGAAAAGCGGGAATTCCGAGTATACCGATCCCTCACACCCGGGAGGGAAAAACGGAAATGACGATTAAGGAGCCAAGCTACTCACTGCTTTACTTGGATGCGCAATACATCGCCGGCCTCTGTGGAGCGAATCTGCCGATGCTGCATGCTATGTTCGGGATGGCCTGGACCGAAATGGACGAAGAATCTTATCTTGACCTTCTCAGCGATGAATATGCTGTGGCGCGTTATCTGCATTTGAAGCGCTTTTCTCCCTATGAACCCGCTTTGCTGAAACGCCGCGTGCTGATGGTTCAGAATAGCACCCGGGAATCTCAGAACTTTAGTATTTCATCGCATTACGCAATATCAGCCAGATGGAGGAAAAAACACGATGACAAAAATCATTGAATACAGCGGTGTGAAATTTTGGGTAAGCTTTTGCTATCCGAAAAATTTAGCGGGTACAAAATCTCCTTGCCGCGCGTTGGTGACGCCGCTCGACGAAAACGAGAGGAAAATCACCAAAAGGCAGCTGTGTGGAAAAGACAGCGATGAGCCGGTAAATCGTTTTGTATCTGGCTTGGACCCGGAAGATATTGAACAGAACCACATCCCGGATGTTGTCAACCAATTACTTGGACTGATGCAGCAACGGGGGGTGTATACTCTATCTGATTGTGGCAAGCTGTCGCAAGAAACAGACTTGGCGGTGATCGCAAAAGCGGTAAAAGACACCTTTTTCGAAAAGTACAGTGCCAAATATAAGTGGGCGCAGAGTACCTGTTATAAGTATCGGCAAAAGTATGATTATATGACAGAAGCTCTACAGGGTATTGATTATCGTACTCTCACGCCTGATACGGAAAGTTTGATACAGGAAAACATTTGTCGCGCGGCATTGCTGGACACCAGAAAAGACAATGAATGGGTTCCTGGCTTGACGCCCCCCGCTTCGGCTAAGACACGGCTGTATCTTTTTTATCGGCTGCTGGAGCTCCTGCGCAATACAGAAGACTATGATATTGCTTTGACTCCTTCGCGTTACCAGGGAAAAACCTCACGAAAAAAACTGCTTCTTGCACGTACCGATCATGCCCGTAATTTGCCCAATGACCTTTTGCAAAAGTTGTGTAAAAAGGATGTGCTGGATGGGCAAATTGGGATTTTAGCAGATACAGGTTTGCGGATCAACGAATACGGAGGCCTGCTGTTTTGCTCTATCGGGTATACAGATGGTTCACAGGGCCGCATGTATTTTATACGGGTCAGCGGCCAGCTTAGTCGGCAAAATACCCGCACGGAATACCCTAAGACAGACCCTTCCTATCGGCTCATTCCAATTTCACAGGAACTCGGAGAACGGCTGATAGCCGAGCGGGAAAATCTTGAACTGCGGTATGGCGATATGTCTTTGCTGCTGCGCATTGGTCAGCCGGAAGAATCTGAGTATTACACCGATGCCGTCACCATTTCCTCCCATATGCGGCAACTGAAGGAACAGATTCCCCAGTTGTTGCGCCAGCCTGAATTTTTGGAAGAAATGCGCAAAAATCGTCCTTACACCTTTGATAAAGCCAGTCAGGACGAATATCTGAATAACATGTTGACTTCTCATGCTTTACGTCGCTATTTTTGTACCTGGCTATATACGGTGAGTGGGGTTGAGACCAATGAGATTTATTCTCTCATGGGGCACCTGAACAAAAACATACGGCAGCGCTCAGGGCCTTGCGGGCCAACGCCGGCCGAAATATATCGTCTTTGTCTATTGAAGCATGTCAGCCGAACCCTGTTTCATGCCGCGCACCCTTTGCAATACAATCTTGGGGAGAAATGCCGGGAAACAGAAGTGCCTGCTTGTTCCGTGGAATTTACGATTCCGCCCGAAACATCCTGGGAAATCGTTGTTGAGGATTCCGAGCCCTTTAATCACGTGGCGTTGAGGGGAAATGGAATCACATGGGATGTCAGGTATCAAGATGAGTTTCGGCCGAACCCGAATCGATATGCTCTGCTGGCAACCGAAGAGATGTATACCATCCAGTCAAAAGGCAAATTTTTGGATGCGTTGAAAAAGGCAACAAAAGGCGAGAAGCTCAATAAATAGGTTGTATTCAACCTATTTATTGGTATAATGAAAAAGGAGGTGGTTTTCTCATGTTGCTTGATACCCGCGAAATGATTTCCGTGACTGAAGCCAACCAAAATTTCTCTCGGGCAACCAGGATTGCCGACCAGCGTGGCAAGGCCGTGATCTTGAAAGGCAACCGGCCCAAGTACTTATTGCTGCACATCGAAGCGGACCCGCGTTTGCTTTTGTCGGATGATGAGCTGATCGGGATTTCTGCCACCCGCATTTTCAAAAATCACCGGGCAGCGTTTGAGGAGTTGGCAAAATGATTGTATTGTCCACACAAAAAGTAATGCAGCTTCACCAGTTCCTCATGCAGGAGACCGGTGGGCTGGATGGTATCCGGGATGAAGGTCTGTTTGATTCCGCTGTGCAAGGTCCCTTCGCCACGTTTGGAGGCCAGGAGCTTTACCCCAGTATCGAAGAGAAAGCAGCAAAGCTGGGAGTTACCCTCACTAAGAATCATGCTTTTCTGGATGGAAACAAGCGCATCGGTGCCTATGCACTGCTCATCTTCCTGGACGTAAACGGCGTAGCAATGGAGTACTCTGATGCTGACCTGATTTCTCTGGGCCTTGGTATGGCCGACGGCACGCTGGATTACGAAGATGTTCTGGGCTGGATTCACAAGCATAAGACAGGGGAGCTTTCCCAGCCTGATCCAACTTGACATCATGCACAAAACAAAGGCGCGAAATTTTATGTTTTAACGGACGTGAAACCAGACGTTCGGGCATACTTTTATGGATTTTTGATAACAAGTCTGGCCTGTGCCGCTTTCGTTATGGAGCGGATTCATTATCCGTTCATTATGCAACAGAAAACGGGGAGCAAAGCATCCTCTTAAAAAACGGGTTTGCGGGCGGTTCCGTGTCACGGAACCGCCCGCAAACCCGCGTAAACAAAAGAAAAAAGCACCCATCTTTCGATGGATGCTTTCTGGTGGAGATAAGCGGAATCGAACCGCTGACCTCTTGAATGCCATTCAAGCGCTCTCCCAGCTGAGCTATACCCCCATATTCAAGGCCCTGTCTCAAGGCCATTTTACTATTATAGCAAAGAACAAAAGCATTGTCAAGTGCTCAACCGAAGAAAAAAGGAAATGTGTGTAGAGCTACAATACATATTGGACAGTAGAGTAAAAAAGGATGAGACTTGAGCG
>OJQP01000100.1_pt1 | contig 86122 bp, 92 predicted proteins | sample 1598871 | NCBI WGS metagenome assembly OJQP01 (sample SAMN03922520, study PRJEB24848) | human gut metagenome | isolation source: stool sample | host: Homo sapiens | place: Germany | collected 2010-02
GATGTGTATAAGATACAGCAGTAAGCGTGTTCCCGGCCGGCAGCTGCACCGAAAAAAACACTGCGCCGTCCTTTTCCTGCACTTCCAAAGCCGGAAGATACTGTTTCAGGTCTATCTGTTTTATTTTCCCCTTTTTGCCCTTCTTCTCTGCCAGGGCCTGTGGAACGGTGTTGTATGCCTGCACGGCACGCAGCACATCCTGCCGCATTTGAACAGGGTAACGCACCTCATATACGGCGCTGGCAATTTCAGAGGGGTCCATCCCTGCCGGCTCTATCTTTACAGCGCATATGCCCGCAGGCAGGCACGCCTGCAGGGCCGCGCACGCCTGTTGCCAATTTTCCGGAAGAGGCTCCATCTTGCAATCCAGCGATTCCACCAGGCTCTCCTGGCCAAGAGCAAGCGGGGCGGCAAATGTCATATAGATATGAGGGTTAAAGCCCTGTGTATACCATACGGGCAGCCTTGCGCGCTTCAGCGCGCGCTGCATCACACGCTGAAGGTCCAGCAGAGAGATATATGCCGCTTCGCCAGTTTTGGTAAACCACACCCTAACGGTAGTCAAAGCAAGCCCTCCCCAACAGGTTATTTGCGCCGCAGCCCGCACACGCGCGGTTGCACGGCTGTGTGGTGCGCGCCTGCATCGCCTTTTCGTACTCGCGGATGAGATACTGTTTGGTGACGCCGTAATCCAGATGGTCCCAGGGCAGCGTCTCGTCAAAGCCAAGCGCGCGGTTGGCATAAAAGGCGGGGTCTACCCCCATATCGCGAAACACCTGCATCCATGTGTCAAAACGGAAATGCTCTTCCCAGCTGTCGAAATAGCAGCCGCGGCGGAATGCCTCCAGCAGCACGGCGCCAAGCCGTCTGTCCCCTTTTGCGAACACCGCCTCCAGAAAACTGGTGCGGCTGTCGTGGTAGCTGACGCTGATCTTTCTGCTTTTTACACTGTGCAAAAGGTGCTGCTGCTTCTTTTGCAGGGCCTCCTGCGTGTCTTGCGGCACAAACTCGAACGGTGTGTGCGGCTTTGGCACAAAGCATGCCACACTGATGGACACCTGCACGCTTTTGCCTTTTGGTCGGTTCGGGTTCTGGTAAAACAGCTCCACCACGCGCTGTGCCGTCTGGGCAATGCCCTCAATATCCTCCAGCGTCTCGGTGGGCAGGCCCATCATAAAATACAGCTTCACCGAAGTATAGCCCGCATCAAAGGCAAGGGTGCAGGTTTTTTCTATCTCTTCCATGGTGACGTTCTTATTGATAACATCCCGCAGGCGCTGTGTGCCGGCCTCCGGCGCAAAGGTAAGGCCGCTTTTGCGCACGCGAGAGGTTTTTTCCACCAGAGACTGTGAAAAGTTATCAATGCGCAGGCTGGGCAGCGACATGCTCACATGCTCTTTGCCCGTCCATTCCAGCATATCGTCCAGCAGTTCTTCCAGCTGGCCGTGATCACTGGTGGAAAGGCTGGTAAGCGAAATTTCGTCATAGCCGGTGTTCTCGCACAATACGCGGCCCGCTTCACTGAGCATGCCTGCGTCCCGCTGGCGCATGGGCCGGTACAAAAAACCGGCCTGGCAAAAACGGCACCCACGCACACATCCGCGCAGCACTTCAATTTGTGCACGGTCATGCACAGCACCAATCATGGGCACCACAAAGTTGCGCGGAAGCGGCTGCGCGTTCATATCGGGCAGAATAGCCTTTGTCACTACAGCGGGTGCGCCGCAGCGCGGGGTAACTTTTTCCACCCGTCCATCCGGGAGATATGATACCTCATACAGCTTTGGCACATACACGCCCGGTATCTGCGCCAGCTTCACCAGAATGTCATGCTTGCAAAGCCCGGCCCTGCGCCCTTCCAGGATGGTGTCACACACATCTGGAAGCTGCACTTCCCCCTCGCCCAGCATAAACAAATCGAAGAAATCGGCCAGGGGCTCGGCGTTGCAGGCACAGGGGCCGCCCGCCACCACAAAGGGTGCGTCTTCCCCTCGCTGGCTGGCCAGAAGCGGAATGCCGCCAAGCTGCAGCATGGCAAGGATATTGGTGTAGGAAAGCTCGTACTGCAGTGTAAAGCCCACCACGTCAAATTCTGAAAGAGGGTCTTTGCTCTCCAGCGCATACAAAGGGATGTTCTGGCGTTCCATCTCTGCTTTCATGTCCACCCACGGCATGAAAACGCGCTCGCACCAAAACTCTTTGCGGTCGTTCAAAATCTCGTATAAAATCTTCATCCCCAAAAAGGACATACCCACCTCATAGGTATCCGGAAAGCAGAACGCAAACCGCAGCTGCACATCCTTTTTGTCTTTGTACACGCAGCCCGGCTCCCCGCCGGTGTAGCGCGCAGGTTTTTGCACCTTCAAAAGGGCTTGTCTCAATTCATTCAAATCTGGCATTCCTGCAACCTCTTCCCAGCACCCGCGGCCCGCAAAGCGCATCTTTGCGGGCAAATCAGCGGAAAATCGTGATTATTATAGCAGGATACTGCAAATCATGCAACCGCACACAAAGCTGCACCAAAATGGAAAATTTAAACGCCGCGCCTTACCCCGCCCGCTTGCCGGGCAGCTGCTGTGCCAAAAGGTAACATGGTGCCAGCGCCGCCGCACAGCGCGCCTGAAAAGGCAGTGGCGCCAGCAGCGCCGCCAAACCCGCCAGCAGAAAAAAGGCCGCCAGCAGGGCGCGCTGTATGCGCGCCAGGGCAGGCAGCCCCTGTGCCGGTACCATCAGGGCCAGCAGGCGCGCGCCATCCAGCACGCCGAACGGCAGGCAGTTATACAGGCCCATGCACAGGTGCACCGCGGCAAAAAAATAGACGCCATAGCTGGCTTTTTGCCATGCCGCCCAAAACAATCCCGCTGCGCATAGCAAATTTACAAGCGGGCCGGCGCACACTACGGCAAGCTCCTGCCTGCGCGCAAGCATTTTGTCCATGCACAGGCTTACCCCGCCCAGCGATGGCGCCAGCCTGGGCATGTTGTGTGTGCACAGCACGTAGGCAAGGACGTGCCCGGCCTCGTGCATCACGCTTGCCGCCAAAGCCATGCGCAAAATGCCCATTGGGTCAAACAGCAGCCCGGCAGAAAGGGCTGCCAGCAGCAAAACGCCGTTTGCCCCGGCATGGCGGTTCATGAGGCCAAAAGCGCGGCAGATGGGTCGTACCGCACGCCATTATAAATCAGCTCAAAGTGAAGGTGCGCGCCGGTTGACATTCCCGTAGAGCCCGCACTGGCAATCACCTGCCCCCGTGTAACCCCCTCGCCCGCACGCACAAAGCCGCACGCCAGATGCTGATACAGCGTTTGCAGCCCGTGTGTATGGCGCACAATGATGTAGTTGCCGCGTATGCTGTTAAAACCGGCCTGCACCACCTGGCCATCCTGCGCACAGTGCACAGGGGTGCCCTCGGCCACGGCGATGTCCAGCCCTGCATGAAAATCCTCCTGCCCGTTCACAGGGTTATCCCGATAACCGTACCCGGAGGTGAGCGTGCCCTGCACCGGGCTGTAAAGCGGCTGTTTGGGCACATAGGCATCCATGGAGAACCCCTCCGGGGGCGTATCATCCTTTTGCACGGGCAAATATCCGCCCTGTGCAGGCGCAGAAGATGCCGTCTGCGCCGCCCCATCCAGCTGTGCCATCACCTGGCGTGCGCTTTCCCGCAGGCCGTCCACCATGCCACCGGCAAAATGGGCAAACGTGTTTTCCTGCGAAAAATCCACACCTTGCGACAACACGGTGTCCATCGCCTGCGAAAGCTGCGGAAGGAAGCCTGCATCCATGCTTTTGGCCAAAATGGCGAATGCCACCGCCGCCACACACAGCAAAAGCTGAACCAAAAGCAGAGGGTCCTGCGTTTTTTCACTTTGCCGGCCACTCTTTTTCGCGGGTTGCCATATCGTTTGTGCTTCCGTCTGCTTTTCCCACATCTTCGCCACTTCCCTCTTCAGATTCTTCCTGCGGGCACTGCACAGGGTATCTGCATCAGTATATGACGCTGCCCGTTTGGGCAGAACAAAACCTGCGGCGCTGCCTATGCTTTAGGCAGCGCCGCAGGCCGGTTGTTTGTTATCTGTTTTTTGCTTGGAGGAAAGCGGTGTTTTCGCATGAGCTTAGCGCCGCCACAGGGCCGATAATGTTCCCAGCAGCCCTGCCTTTTTGCTGCCTTCCTGCCTGGCCCTTCTTACCGCTTTGCGCGCCCTGGGCTTTGCCGGGCGTTTTCCCGCCGGGCGCCCGGCCTGGGGCATGGCGGGCCACGCGTGCTCCAGCATGGCATACATGCCCAGCTGGCTGTCAATGCGCGGCTGGCCCTCCTTGCGTTTCACTTTGGCGTATGTGCCATCCGGGCGCATCTCATGGGCGTTTACATTATCGGAAAGCTGCATGGCCAGCATATCCAGCAGCTCTTTTTTGATGGCCGCATCCCGAATGCGCACGCCCACCTCTACCCGGCGCTCGGTGTTGCGGGTGAGAAAATCGCCTGAAGCAATATACACCCTTGTATCGGCGCCGCAGCCGAATACATACACGCGCTCGTGCTCAAGGTAGCGCCCCACAATGCTGCGCACTGTCACGTGCTCCGTAAGGCCCGGCACCCCGGCTTTGATGCAGCAAATGCCGCGCACAATCATGCGCACGCTGATGCCTGCGCAGGAGGCTGCCGATATCCGCTCGATAATATCTTTATCGCTTACCGAATTGCACTTCAGCCAGATGCGCGCCGGCCTGCCATTGTGCGCAGCCTCTATCTCGCGGTCCATCTCTTTCAAAAGCACGCTTTTAAAGCACAGGGGTGCCACCAGCAGCTCGCCGGTGTTGTCTGTCAGGCGCTCTACGGCAAGGTTGTTGAACACTGCGGCAAGCTCGGCGCCGATTTCCTGATCTGCTGTGATGAACGAGAGATCCGTATATTGCTCCGAAGTTTTCTCGTTATAGTTGCCCGTACCGATCTGGGAAATATACTCAATCTTCCCATCCCGCTTGCGGGTGATAAGCGTAAGCTTGGAGTGCACCTTATAATCTTCAAACCCGTAAATGACGGTGCAGCCCGCCTCTTCCAGGCGTTTGGAATAATCGATGTTGCTCTGCTCGTCAAAGCGGGCGCGCAGTTCCACAATGGCAACCACTTCTTTGCCGTTTTCGGCGGCGCTGACAAGCGTCTCGATAATCTTGGACTCATGCGCCATCCGGTATAATGTCATCTTGATGGAGATGACAGACGGGTCGCGCGCAGCCTGATACAGCATGCCGATAAACGGGCGGATGCTCTGGTACGGGTAAGACAGCAGCACATCCTGCTGGCGCACCGCCTGTGACAGAGAGAACCCGGCCGGGGGCAGCATGGGGCGCCGGGGCGGGTAAAACAGCGAGGCGTCGTTGGCGGCGGCCAGTTTGGCAGACAATTTGAACGCCACCGAAAGGCCCAGCGGGGCCGTTTGGAAAAACACCTGCTTTTCCGGCAAAAGCAGCTTTTCCCGAAGATAATCCACAATCTCCTGCGGCGCCTTTGCCGTCACCTGCAGGCGGACGGCCGCCAGCTTGCGGCGCTTTTTCAAAAGTTCGCTCATGATTTCGCGGTAATCCACATCATGGTCGAACATACCCTCGTCCACCGTGATGTCGGCGTTGCGCGTCACGCGGAACACGCAGCGGGAAGCAACGCGCACCTTGCCGAACGCAAGCTCTGCAAAATGAAGCACAAGCTCATCCGTCAGGGCAAATTCCACGCCGCCCTTCTCGCCGGGAATGAACACCACTTCCTGAAACTGGCTTGTCAGCGGCACAAGGCCAAACAGGGCCGCGGTGCCTTCCTTTTCATGCAGCATGGCGCCCACATAGCTTTCCCCGCCGCGCAAAAACGGAAACGGGTGCCTGCGGTCGATAATTTGCGGCGAGAGCACGGGAAATATCTCGCGCAGGAAATAGCGTTTCCAGAAATGCTCCTGCTTTTTGGAAAGTTTTTCAAAGTTCACCTTCTGCAGGCCGTGCTGGGCAATATTGTCATACAGCTTTGCCACAATTTTATCGCAGTGTGCCTGCAGCTCGCGCACGGCCGGCATAATGGCGTCTATCTGCTGGGCCGGCGTCATGCCCGTTTTATTCTCTTTTGCCGTTTCTTTCAAAAGGGTGCGGTCATACAAAGAGCCCACGCGCACCATAAAAAACTCATCCAGGTTGCTGCCGTAAATACCTGCAAATTTCAGCTGCTCGCCCAAAGGCACGGCCTTATCCTTAGCAAGGTCCAGCACGCGCCGGTTGAACGCCAGCCAGCTGAGTTCACGGTTGATAAACATTTCTTCCATGTTTTTTTCTGCCATAACAGGCACACGCTCCTTTTCCCTGCAAGCCTTACTCTGGCGGTAAGGCAACCGCCATCTCTTTCGCTGCCAACACCGTTTTTTGCGAAATGCCATCCACCAGCGCAAGCTCTTCCACACTGGCAAACGGCCCGTGGGCCTCGCGGTATTCCACAATGCGCTGCGCCTTTACCGGCCCAACGCCCTCTATCAGCTCAAGCTCGGCCGCATTGGCGGTGTTGATATCAAGATATCCGCCCGGGTGCGAGAAATATGCCTGCGGCGTAGCAGGCCGGACATTTTGATACAGCGGCGGCAATTCCACCACCAGCGCCGCCAGCACTGCCAAGGCCAGCACCCCGCAAAACGCAATGTATTTTGCGGGCAGGGCGCAGCGCCGCAAGAACCCGCGCATCTTACTTCGCCTCGCTGTATTGGTCTATCAGGCGGTACAGCACCTGCGCCACGCCGCCGTCCATGCAGTTGCCCGTTACCTCGTCGGCTTCCACCTGCACCTCTTTTGGCGCGTTTCCCATTGCCACAGAATGGCCTGCCGCGCGCATCAGCTCAATATCGTTGTAATAATCGCCAATGGCAACCGAATTGGCCGGCGGGATATTGAGATATTCACAAAGCGTCTTGAGCGCATGACCTTTTGACGCCCCCTGCGGCATAACTTCGAAATACATATCGTTTGTTGAAACAAAATAGATGTCCGGGTATTCGGTGTCCGCTGCCCATGCCGCAACGGCGCGCATCAATTCCGGCGGCCCGGCAAACAGCACCTTGTTCCACTCCTGGCGGATATCTGCCAGCGGACACAGCAGATAGATAAGCCGTTCCTGCACGGTGTGCATATGGGTATATTCATTCGCCTGCACAATTTGAATGGCGCCGTCCGCCGTCATCACCTCAATGCCCACACCCGGGAAATTCTGCTGCACTTCCCGCAGGGCCGCCATGGCAGATTCTTTATTCAGGGTGATGTTTTGAATATATTGTTCCTGCGCAAAATCATAAATCACGGCCCCGCCCAGCGCAATAACCGGGGCGCTGATGGCAACATCGCCCAAATACCTGCGCACAGATTCCACCGTGCGCCCGGTGGCCACTGTAAACCGGCCGCCCATGGAAGAAAAAAGCTGCACCGTGGCCCGGTTCACCTCGGGCAGGCCCTCCACTGCGTTCAGCAGCGTGTTATCAATATCGCTTACCACCAGCAGTTCATCCAATGTTCCAATCATCCCTGCACATCCCTCTTTATGACGATTTTTGAGAAAGCTCCTGCAAAAAGTTTTGGAAATATGCAGGCAAAGCGCTTGTGAATTCCAGGTATTTCCCGGTGCGCGGGTGCAGAAAGCCCAGTGTCCCCGCATGCAGGCATTGGCCCTGCAGTTTGGCAATGCACGCCCGCGGGCCATATACCGCATCCCCGGCCAGCGGGTGGCCAATGCTGGCCATATGCACGCGTATCTGGTGCGTGCGCCCGGTTTTCAGGCGCACAGAAATATGGGTAAAGCCACAAAAGCGCTGTTCCACATGGTAAGCGGTATACGCATATTTCCCGTTCTGCGCCACCACGGCCATTTTCTTTCTGTCTTTCGGGCTGCGGCCAATCAAACCCTCCACAACACCGTCATCCTGTGAAAAACCGCCATATACCACGGCCTGGTACACCCGTGTGATGCTGTGTGCGGCAAACTGCCCGGAAAGGCCCACATGCGCCTCGTTTGTCTTGGCCGCCACCAGAAGGCCGCTGGTGTCTTTATCGATGCGGTGCACAATGCCGGGCCTTTCTTCCCCGTTGATGCCGGAAAGCTGCCCGCGGCAGTGATGCAGCAGCGCGTTCACCAGTGTGCCGTCCGGGTTGCCTGCGGCCGGGTGCACCACCATGCCCTTGGGTTTATTGACCACAATAAGGTCGGCATCTTCATACACCACATCCAGCGGAAGAGGCTGCGCTTCAAGGGCAACCGGCTTTGCCTGCGGCACCTCCAGAAGAAACACGTCCCCCGCCTTTACCTTTAAGCTTTTGGAAGCACGGGCGCCATTGCATTGCACAAGGCCCTGCGCAAAAAGCTGCTGCAAAAAACTGCGCGTCATGTCTGGAAAAGCGCCGCTCAGCACAGCGTCGGCCCGGCGCAGGGCGTCCTGCGCACAGGCTGTGTATTCAAGCCTCGCCATCGGCCGGTTCCTTCTGTTCCTTTTTCTTTTTGCGCTCTGCAATCATCACGGCCAGCACCCACAAAGCGCCGCCGATGCACACAAAGCAATCCGCCACATTGAACACGGCAAAGTTGATAAACGTGGTGGCAAAAAAATCAATCACTCTGCCCGCGGCCACACGGTCAATCAGGTTGCCAAGCCCGCCCGCAATAATGAGGCATAGGGCCACACGCTCGGCGCGCATGGGCGGTTTTTTGAAAAAAAGATACCACACCAGCGCCCCGATGGTAATGCTTGTCACCACAATCAGCAGCGTCTGCCTGCCGCTGAGCATGCTGAACGCCATGCCATCGTTTTCCACATAGCGAAGTTCCATGATGCCCGGCAGGAACGAAGCCGTGCCAACCGGGGCCAGGTAGACGGCGGCCAAATATTTCGTAAGCTGGTCTACCCCCACCAGCAAAACAATCAAAACAGCATAAATGAGCAATCTGTTATCCCCTTTTGGTGGAATGGAAGAATAGCGGCGTCTTTTTGTAAAGCGCCGCTATCCGTGGTTTCAATCTTCAAATGTGATGCCCTTATAATTGCCGAACATCGCATCGCCCGAATGGGCCGGTGCATCCGGGCGGTCTTCATCATAATCGTACATCGGCGCCTGCCCGGCGGGCGGCACATCGGCCTGTTTTTCCTTTTTCGCCCTGGGCTTGCCCGGCTGCTTCTTCTCTGCCTGCTGCGCGGCGGGCGGCTCGGCAGCAGGCTGCTTTGCCTCTGGCTTTTGCGCCGGTTTCAGCGTTTCTTCCCCAGGCACATTTGTCAAAGAAGCAATGTGCTGGCGGTACAACTCCAGCACCGTGCTTTTGAACTGGGCCACTTCCTTTTTCAAGCGCTCCAGCTCTGCCTGCGAAGCCGCCACACTTGCGTCCGCCTCGTTTTTCAGCTGGCTTGCCTTGCTGTTGGCATCGTAGATGATGGTTTCGGCTTTCTGCCGCGCCTCATGAATTACGCTTTCCCCCATGCGCTGGGCGTTCAGCAGCGCTGTTTTCAGCGTTTCTTCATCATCGCGGTACTGGTCCACCTTTTCGGCCAGAATGAACATCTTCTGTTCGGCGTCTTCTTTTTCTTCCTGAAGTTTATCCATCTCGGCCGCCACGCGCGCCAGGAATTCATCCACTTCCTCCGGGCGGTAACCGCGCATCGTCCTGTCGAACGTTACGCCCCTGATCTCGTCTGCATTCATCGAGATTGCCCCCATTCAATATTGAAAATAAGACACGATCGTCCTTCCCTTGCGGCTTTTTCCGCCCACTGTGCACAATTTATATTTGCCATATCCGCGCACGCTGAAAACATCATTTTCAAACACATCGGCATGTGCGCTTTGCACCGGCATGTGGTTGATGGCCACAGCGCCGCTGCGGATGCACTGCACTGCCTGGGCACGGCTTACCTGCATCATGGCCGCCAGCACTGCGTCCAGCCGCAGCGAGGCCACACTGGCCGTGCGCATCTGCCGCTGTGGCAGCGCAACGGCCCCTTCAGGCCCTTCGCCCAGCACAGCGCGCACACAAAAACGCCCCACCTCTCGCAGCTCGTCTGCCGCAAGGCGAGCCGCAGCGGGCACCATAAATGCGCATACCCCGCCGCTTTGTTGCGGCACAATATCGCCAATGCATGCGCGCTCCACGCCAAGGCCCATCAAAGCGCCCAAATAATCCCGGTGTTCCAGGGGCGCATTTACAGGGGACGGCGTAATTTGAAGGCAGCAGACCTCCGCCGCTGTTTCCGCCGCAGCTTCGCCAATGCACAGCACCATGCGCTCTGCGCAGTCATAGCCGCCCCACAGGCCGTAGGGAACACCGGCCCTGGCCAGCGCAGCTGCTGCAAGCGCCTGCTCCCGGTCGGATAAAAAGCGCGTGCAGCGCACCCCGCCGCCGGCTGCCGCCCAGGCCATATCCTCAATGCGGCGCACAAAGTGGCGCTCATCCTCGTTGACCGGCGGCGTATAGCCGCGCGTGCGGCGCGGCTCAGAAGAAGACGCCGCTGCTTTCCAGTTCATCCAACAAATCGCCCATGATATCAACGTTATACGGCGTGATAATAAAAGTGCTGGCTGCCACACGTTTGATTTGGCCGTTGTTGGCATATGCCACGCCAGAGAGGAAATCGATCAGCCTGCGGGCGATGTCCTTGCTGGTAGACTCCAGGTTCAGCACAACCGTGCGCTTGGCGTTCAGGTGGTCTGCCACGGCGCTGGCATCCTCAAAGTGCTCCGGCTTCACCAGCACCACCTGCAACTGCATGGTAGAGTTGATGTTCACAACCTTGTTGCGTTTGGGGCTGGGCTCTTCTCCGGCAGCATAATCATCCTGCGGCGCATCGTCATAATTCCCTTCCACGGGATAATCCGCATCTTCTGCGTACTCTTCATTGCTGCCCATCATTTCCTTGAATTTGTTGATGAAGCTCATGTTCTTTACTCCTTCTCGCTCTGTGGAAGCCGCGCAGCACCGCGTGGTGCAAATGCGCACACTGCCGGAATCTTAATGGTTACATTATCCTAGGTTTTAGCTGAAATGTCAATAAAGCCTTTAAAATTTCAGCGCCGCGCACAAATTTCAAAGCAATTTTCCATTGTAAAGCCCGGTGCCTTCCACGATTACTTCGTCGTACATTTCCAGCTCGTTCTCGTCCTTGACATATTCCATCGAAATCAGTGTGTCTTCCCCGTCTGTCCAAAGCACTGTAACCGGCTTTTGGTGCACGGTGTTGCCTAATTTCGTGTATACATAGGTTTTGCCGTCTATGGTGTGGCAGGCTTTGGTGGGGATGCGCAGGCCCTCGTAAGTTTTGAGCGCAATCACAGCCTGTTCCCGTTCCAACGCCACGGTTTCACTGTTGATATAATCGCACAGCAGCTCCACTTTTGCAATGCCGGCCTCTTCGTCCAGCTGCACGCTTACCACACTGGCGGGCACGCTTTCCTGCGACACTTTGGGAAAACTTACCGTGACGCTTGCCCCTTCGGAAAATTTGGCCGCCTGTTCTGCATCCACCAGGGCAAAAAAGCGCCAGCGGTAATCAGAGATAATTTTCCCGGCGCAGTTTTCCGGGTTTTCCTGCACTGGCTGCTGCAGGGCCTCCTGCAGCTGGGCAGGCGTCATCTGTTCCAGCTGCTCCGGGGTGAAAAGCGCCGCCGTGCTATCCTGGGAAGAGACAAAATACCCTGTGCCCGGCGCAGTAATCATTGTGCCGGCCGCATTGCTCAGTGCATCTCTGCGAGCTGTGAGTTCTGCAATGCGGGCGGAATAATCTTCTGTTTCCCCCATGCTGATTTTTAGCTTATCCTGCGCAAGCTGAATGTCGTTCTGGGCTGTTTCCAGCGAGGAAAAATCGCCGGAATCCAACGCATCCAGCGCATCGTACACCCCTGTCTGCACCTGTCTTTCCAGCAAAGAGGCATCGCCTGCGCTGCCCGTGGCCTGCGCTTTGGTTAAAAGCTCTATTTCCTGCGAAAGCGCCGTATACCTTTTGTACTCTGCCGCATCGGCCTCGCTGGCAAACAGCTGTGCCACCCCAATGCCCTCGCTGACACGCTCGCCATTTCTGGCAATGTAAGAAAGCACCCCGCTGCCCTCGTAGGTGATAATCTGCTCTGTCATGCCCAAAAAGCCCTCGCACACCACGCTTTCCGCCATGGTGCCCTGCACGGCCGTCTGAGTAAGCAGCGCAGACGACCGTGCCGCAATGGTGGCCACCTGCACAATCACATAAACAGCCGGCACAACCAGCAGCAGCCCAATCAGCAGTTTTGTGCCTGTCCTTTTTTTCTTTCCAGAAGGCGTTTGCGCCACGACATCGCCACCTCGCTTATCTGCTATCTGCAAAATTCTTGCCAGGCCTGTTGCGCCAGCTGCACACTGCTTTCGCCAGCCGGAAGCCATGTCACCCCCGGCATATGCCGGAACCAGGTAAGCTGCCGCTTGGCATAGCGCCGCGAGGCCTGCTTCAACGCCGCTATACACTGGGCCAGCGGCGCCGCATCTTCAAAATAAGGAAAAAACTCTTTATAGCCAATTGCCTGTGCCACACCGGGCCAGCTTGCCCGGTGCGCATACACCTGTTCCGCCTCTTTCAAAAGTCCCTGCGCCATCATGGCGTCCACCCGTGCATCAATGCGGGCATACAGCTGCGCACGGTCTGCAAAAGCCAATGCCAAAACCAGCGGTTCATACGGTGCCTCTTGCGGTTTGGAAGCAGCGGCGCGCTGCGCTGCCGTCTGGCCCGTGGCCTCGTACAGTTCCAAAGCGCGCAGCAGGCGCGTGTGGTTGTTCGGGTGAATGGCGGCGGCGCCCTGAGGGTCCAGCCTGCAAAGGCGCCCATACAAGGGCCCGGGGCCCTTTTGGGCAAGTTCCTGCTGCAGGCGGCGGCGCACATCGGCGTTTTCCGGCTGGCGGGCAAACGCAATGCCCTCCAAAAAGCTGCGCAGATACAGCCCTGTGCCGCCGCACAGGACAGGCAGCCTGCCGCGCGCGGAAATTTCCTGCACAGCCTGCCCGGCCATGGCGGCATAATCGGCGGCGGAACAGGGAGTGCCCGGCTCCAGCACGCCAATCAGATGGTGCGGCACGCCCTGCATCTCTTCCCGGGACGGCGCCGCGGTGCCAATATGCAGCCCTTTATAAATCTGCATGGAATCGGCCGAAACCACTTCCCCGTTCAAGCGCTTTGCAAGCTCTACCGCCAGGGTGGTTTTCCCACTGGCGGTGGGGCCGCACACGCACAAAAGCTTAACCTTGCCTGCCAAACTGTTTTTCCAGCTCCTTCTGCGGCACTTCCAGCACCACCGGCCTGCCATGCGGGCAGAACGGCGGTATCTTCCCGTCCAGAACATCCTGCGCAAGCTGCACCAGCTGCTGCACCGGCGTTTTATCGCCCGCCTTCATGGCGGCGCGGCAAGAGATAGAGTGCATCACCCACTGCGCCTTTTCACTGCGCGCCTGGCGCGGGTTTGCCGCAAGGCCCCCTGCAAGCTCTACCACAAGGTCCTCTGCGTTCTCTGCCTCTACGTCCGCAGGGATGGTGCGCACCACCACACTGTTGCCGCCAAAATCTTCCACTTCCAGGCCGCTGCGGGCCAGAAGTTCGGTGTTCTGCAAAAGCACGTCCTTCTCCTCTGCCGAAAGGCGCACCGTCACCGGGGCAAGAAGCACCTGCCCGGGCGTCGTCTCGTCCAGGCCGGCCAGCAGTTTTTCGTAAATGGCGCGCTCGTGCGCCGCATGTTTGTCAATCAGGCACAGTGTGCTGCCGCGCTCGGCCACAATATAGGTGCGGAACACCTCGCCCACCACGCGAAGCGGCTCGCCCGCCTGCTGTGTGCCGGGCAAAGCGGTCTGTTCGGGCGCGGGCTGGGCAGCCCCCTGCGGCGGCACAAAAGCCGAAGGCTCTGCTGCGTGCGGCGCTGTTTTCTCGTCCGGCCGGGCAACCGGGCCCGCCGGCACCGCTTCCTCCTTGCGTGTGTAGGGCACGGGCGGCGCGCTGGCCAGTGCTGAAAGCATTTCCCCATAGGCGCGCACTTCGCGGGGCTCAGGCACCGCGCCCCGGAACGTGCTTTGCTGCGCCGTTACAACCGGTGCGGCGCGGCGGACGGCCTGCGGCGGTGCTGTTTGCTCCATTTTCTCGGAGGACGGCTCCTGCTGCCGGGGCGGTTCGTCCTGCCCGCTGCCAAAGGAAAACACCTGGTGGGAGGCGTCCTTTTGCATCAGCGCACTTTTTGCCGCAGAATATACCGCGTCGAAAACATCTTTTTCCCGTGCAAAGCGCACCTCTGTTTTGGCCGGGTGCACGTTCACGTCCACCATCTGCGCCGGCATAGAGAGCGAAAGCACGCACCCGGGAAATTTGCCCTGCATCAGCGTGCCTTTATAAGCGGCCTCCAGTGCGGCCATCATGGTGCGGTTTTTTACAAAGCGCCCGTTTACAAAAAAGAACTGCATGGCACGGGAGGCGCGGCACGCCCGTGGCGGCGTGATAAGCCCTGCAACACGGTACGGCCCGGCGCCGCCATCCACCTCCAGCAGGTCTTTCGAAAACTCACGCCCCAGCACGGCATAAGCCGCGCCAAGAAGCTGGCCGTCGCCGGGCGTTTGAAATTGCGGCCGCCCCTCCCTCACAAAGCGGAACGCCACTTCCGGGTGGGCCAGGGCCAGTTCGCTTACCACATCCGAGACATAATTCCCCTCGCTTGTGTCCTTTTTCAAAAACTTCATGCGCGCGGGGGTGTTGTAAAACAGTTTTTTTACCGTGATGGTGGTGCCCACGCCGCGCGCGCCGGCCTCAAAGCTTTGCTCTACCCCACCGCTGATGCGGTACAGGCAGGCAAACTCATCGTCCTTTGTTTTGGTAAGCAACTCTACATGGGCCACACTTGCAATGCTGGCCAGCGCCTCGCCGCGAAAGCCCAGCGTGTGAATGGCCTCCAGGTCGTCCTGCGTGCGGATTTTGCTGGTGGCATGGCGCAAAAAAGCAGTGGGCACGCTTTCGGCTTCGATGCCTGTGCCGTCATCACTCACTTCAATCATCTCTACCCCGCCGCGGCATATGGCCACGCTGACGTGTGCGGCGCCCGCGTCGATGGCGTTTTCACAAAGCTCTTTCACCACAGAGCTGGGGCGCTCTACCACTTCGCCCGCAGCAATCAGCTCTGCCGTATGGCTATCCAGCACCTGTATGTGTGCCATGGTGTTCACCTCCAATCGCTGCATGCAGGCCGGCCTTATTTTCCGGCGGCAGCCAGGGTCTGCTTCAGCTCGTATAAAAAGTTCAATGCCTCCAAAGGCGTCAGCGTCTCTATATCTGCCGCCCGCAGCTTGTCCACAAGTTCTTCCGGCACAGGCGTCTGTGCAAATTTTTCCAACGTTCCGAAATCCAGCTGCGTCACTTTATCGGCGTTCGGCGCATTCTTTTCCAGCACTTTCAGCACTTCCCGCGCGCGCTTTGTCACATCGTCCGGCAGGCCCGCCAGCCGTGCCACTTCAATGCCGTAGCTGTCATCGGCCGGGCCCCGCACAATGCGCCGCAGGAACGTGATGTCTTCGCCGCGCTTTTTCACGGCAATGTTATAGTTTTTTACACCGTCAATGGCGTTCTCAAGGTCTGTCAACTCATGGTAGTGCGTGGCAAACAGCGTCTTGCAGCCCATGCCCGCCTCTTTATCGGCAATGTGCTCCACCACGGCGCGCGCAATGCTCATGCCGTCGAAGGTGGAGGTGCCGCGCCCGATCTCGTCCAAAATAACCAGGCTTTTGGGCGTGGCATAGCGCAGGATCTCTGCCACTTCTGTCATCTCCACCATAAAGGTGGACTGGCCTGCCGCCAAATCGTCCGAGGCACCCACGCGCGTAAAAATGGCGTCCACCACGCCCATTTCACAGCGCCGGGCAGGCACAAAACTGCCCAGCTGTGCCATCAGAGCAATCAGGGCCGTCTGGCGCATATATGTAGATTTGCCCGCCATGTTGGGGCCCGTGATGATGAGCATGCGGTTTTCGCTGCAATCCAGCACCGTATCATTCGGCACAAACGGCGCGCCCGAGAGCATCTGTTCAATAACCGGGTGGCGGCCCTCCTCAATTATGAGCTTATCCGAGGTATCCACCACAGGCCTGGAATACCCGTTGTTCACAGCCACCTGCGCCAGCGCCACCAGCACGTCCAGCTGTGCCACGGCGCCCGCCGTGCGCTGGATGCGCACAAGCTGGGCTGCCACCGCATGCAGCAGGTCGTCGAACAATTGATGCTCCAGCACCAGCAGCCGCTCGGACGCACCCAGTATTTTATTTTCCAGCGTTTTCAGCTCTTCCGTGATATACCGTTCTGCGTTGGCCAGCGTCTGCTTGCGCACAAAATTCGCGGGCACCTGGCTTGTGAACGAGCGGCTCACCTCAATGTAGTAACCAAACACACGGTTATAGCCTATCTTCAGTGTGCGGATGCCCGTTTCTTCTTTCAATTTTGCCTCAAGCTGTGCCAGGTACCCCTTGCCACCGTGCATAATGTCGCGCAGCTCATCCACTTCCTGGTTGTAGCCTGGCCGGATGGCGCCTCCGTCCTTCAAGCTGACGGGCAATTCTTCATTCAGCGCGTGGAAAATCTGCTCTTTCACGTCCTCCAGCTCGTCTATTTCACCGGCAAGCCCCGTCAGCATTTCGCCGCAGAAAGCCCCGCACAGGCCCTTGATTTCCGGCAGCCTGCTGCAGGTGCAGGCCAAAGCATACACTTCGCGCGGGGTGGCGCTGCCATACACCGTGCGCGTCATCAGGCGCTCCAGGTCATACACATGGCCCAGCGCTTGGGCAAGCTCGGCCCGCGTGACAGAGTCGCCCACCAGTTCTTCCACAGCGTCCAGCCTGCGGTTAATGGCCCGTGCGCTCACCAGCGGCTGCTCGACCCATGCGCGCAGAAGCCGCTTGCCCATGGCAGTGCTGGTTTTATCCAGCACCCATAACAGCGTGCCCTTCTTCTCGCGCCCGCGCATCGTCTGCGTCAATTCCAGGTTTGCCCGGGTGACGGGCGAAAGGTGCATATACTGCGCCCCGGCATAAGCGTGCACGTTTTTCAGCCGCTCTACGCCCTTTTTCTGCGTGGCCTCTAAATAGAACAGCAGTGCCCCCAGGGCGCGCGCCTGCAGCCCGTCTGCCTCGCAGCCCGTGGCAGAACAAAAAGCCCCGGAAAACTGCGCTTCCACACGCGCTTTGCAGGCCTGCGGCTCAAAATCGTCATCATCCAGCAGTTCCACCGCGCAGGCAAGCTGCTGCTTAATATAGGCCGTCACATCTTTATAGTCCAGAATAGCCGAATTGAACAGCACCTCGCTGGGGGCATAGCGGCACAGTTCCGAAATCATCTGGGCGCTCAGGTCTTGCCCGGAAATACAGGTGACATGTGCCTCGCCGGTGGAAACATCTGCAAAACACAGGCCTGCGCGCTCTTCTTCAATCAGAATACTGGCAATAAAGTTGTTTTTGTCATCCTGCAGCATGCTTTGCTCAATGACGGTGCCGGGCGTCACCACGCGCACCACGTCCCGCTTAACCAGGCCTTTGGCCAGCGCCGGGTCTTCCATCTGCTCGCAGATGGCCACTTTATAGCCCTTTTCAATCAGCTTTGCCACATAGCTTTCGTACGAGTGGAACGGCACGCCGCACATGGGCGCACGTTCTGCCTGGCCACAGTCCCGCCCGGTGAGGGTGAGCTCCAGCTCTTTGGAGGCCACAATGGCATCGTCGTAGAACATCTCATAAAAATCGCCCAAGCGGAAGAACAAAAGCTTATCCGGATGCTGTTTTTTGATTTCAAAATATTGCTGCATCATTGGGGAGAGCGCCGCCATGCTTTGCACCATCCTGTTCAAAATTCAAAATCGCCGGGCACAGGCCATCGCGCACTGTAGCGCGAAAAGCCATTTTGCCCGGCTTTGCTGTTTTGCCCTTAGTGGCAGCCTGCGCAGGAAGCACAGCTGCCGCCGCAGCCGGCGGCAGGCTGTTCCACCGTCATGGGGTCTCCGCCATTTACTGCCGTATTGATGATGGCGTTCACATACTGAATCACAGCGTCAAAATCTGTTTTGGCATCGTTATAGGCCTGCATGCTGTCGTTCATCATAATATCATTGTACAGGCGGTTTACTTTGTCGTTCAGCGCCGCCACTTTCTCGTCGTCCCTGCCTGACGTTTTGGAAAGCTCGCTGTTGAGGTCGATGCGCGCGAGGTTGAAATCTCCAATCAGCTCCTGCAGGGCCTCGTCTTCATCGTTCATTTTGCGCGCGCTGTCCAGCGCCACATATTCTATCTCTTTTTGAAGCTGTGCGGCAGCCTCTTTAAACATGGTAATTGCATCTTTTGCCATAACACTTTTCTTCCTTTCTTTTTTAGCAGGCTGTAAAGGGGCTCATTCCTTCAGCGTGCCCTTCAGCACCGCGCCCTTTGCAGAATTGATTTGCACCGTGTGGAATGTCCCTGTCAGGCTTTCGTCTGTGCCGGGAAATTCCACAATCATATTATTATCCAGCCGGCCTGTCATAATGCCAACTTCCCTGCCGGGGCCCTCTACCAGCACACGCTGGCACTGCCCCAGCATGCCCTCGCACAGCTCGGCCACAATCCCGTCCTGCACTTCCAGCATGCGCGCCATGCGCGCCGTCTTCTGCGCATGGGTAACATGGTCCGGCATAGAGGCAGCGCGCGTGCCGCCACGCTTGGAATAGATGAAGGTAAAAAGCTGTGTGTAACGCACGGCCCGAATCAGCTCCAGCGTTTTTTCAAAATCTTCCTCCGTCTCATCCGGGAAGCCTACGATAATGTCGCTGGACAGTGTCAGATCCGGTATTTTTTCTTTCGCATAGCGAATAAGCCCCAGGTAATTTTCCACCGTATAGCTGCGGTTCATGCGCGCCAGCACGTCGTCCGAACCGGATTGCACCGGCAAATGCAGATGATGGCAGATATGCTTGGAAGCCGCAATGGTGTCAATCAGCTTACGGGTGGCATCCTTGGGGTGGCTTGTCATAAAACGGATGCGGTAATCGCCGGGCACGGCATCCAGCATGGCAAGCAGGTCGGAAAAATCGGTTTTCTCCGCCAGCCCCTTGCCATAGGAATTCACATTTTGCCCCAACAGCGTAATATCTTTATAGCCCTGTGCCACAAGGCCGCGGAATTCTTCCATAATTTCAGCGCTGGTGCGGCTGCGCTCGCGCCCGCGCACATAGGGCACAATGCAGTAAGAACAGAAATTATCGCACCCGTACATAATGGGCAGCCACGCGCGGAAACTGCAGCCGCGCTGCAGGGGCATGCCCTCTATGATGTCGGGACGGTCATCCGGCGCCTGAAGCACACGGCGGCGCTTGGCAATGCGGTCGCACAGCAGCTTGGGCAGAAGGTCTATTTTGTTCACCCCGGTGACGATATCCACAAACGGGTAACTTTTCCGGAATTTATCCACCACACTTTTCTGCTGCGTCATGCAGCCGCACACTGCAATCATCAGCTTGGGGTTTTCTTCTTTCAGTGCCTTCAGGGCACCCACGTTGCCGAACACGCGCTGCTCGGCGTGCTCGCGCACGGCACAGGTGTTAAACACAATCATATCTGCATCTGCCGCCCTGTCGCACATGGAAAAGCCAACATCACATAACACGCCTGCAATTTTCTCGCCGTCGTTTACGTTCTGCTGGCAGCCGAACGAATGCACATAAAGCTTTGGCGGATGCCTGTAATAAGCTGCAATGATATCTGCCGCCGCACTGTTTCTTTCAAACTGTACCGTCTGCATGGGGTACCTCTCGCCCTTCCTTCCTATAAAATGGGCCCACTAACCGAATATACAAGTTTATTTTACTATATTTTGTGTTTTTTCGCAAGAAGAAAGTGGGCTGTGCGGCCAGGCGCTGCGCACTGCCGGAAATCAAATTCGTCTCCCTCACTTGCCTTGCAACGGCCGCCTGCGCCCAGCCCCCCTGCCGAAAGCTTTGTATGCCAGCGTTTTTGCCCGCGGTGCACATTCACTTTTCTGATGTTGTGCGCGGCATATTTGCCTCAAAAAAAGATGCATTGCCCGAAAAGAGCTCCTCCAAGCGGCAGATCGCTGTATTTCCTGCCCGTTTCGCAAGGCGCGTTACAGCCCCCGCTTTACAGGCATAAGATACGGTATACCGCCGGGCCCATACGGTAGCAGTATATTGTTTCCATCGAAAGGAGGCACCCTCTCATGCAAACCATAGACCTTGGCAATATCACCATTGGCGGTGATGCGCCGCAGTGCCCCGCCGCCCCCGAGATGCCGCATTTGGAAGAAGAAACACACCCAGCATGTGAAGAGGCGCACACCCCTCATGAGCCGCAGCCCTGCGGCCAGGGCAACAGCGCTTGCGAAAGCGCGGCCACCATTCTTCCCTCTAACATTGCCGGCGGCATCTGTTTCAACAGCTGCGAAACTTACAAATCGGCCGAGATTGGCTGTGTGCCGCCGGACGGCCAGGGGCGCATTCTGGACCTTTCCTTCACCATACGCGGCGTATGCCCCAACTGCCGCATCGCCGTTTGTGTGGCGCTGTATGAAGTGGACAGTTGCGGCTGTGAAAAGCCCTGCGGCATCAAGATGTTTACTGTGGGGCCCACTTCCTGCAGCCGCTGTGCCGATATCCCCGTAAGCGGCCTGCGGTTTATCCTGCCGGAGAATATCGGCGGCGAGGGGGCTTCATGCTGCCGCCGCCGCTGCATCAACGTCAAGCTGATGACAAACTATATCGATTTTGGAGAATCCGCCCGGCACTTTTGACCCCCGCGCCTTTCCCCGCCCGTCCCAAGAAGGCGCGCGGGGCGGCGCGCCAACTGAACAAAGGAGATTCCTGTATGTGCAATAAAAAATGGTATGACATTGTAACCGTCATTGTCAGTGTGCTGGTGGGCGCCGCTGCTGTGGCCTACAGTGTCAAATTCGGTTTCACCGCATATATCATGCCGCGCCTTGCCGTCTTGTTCGGCACGCTGGCTTTGCTTTTGCTCACCCTTGCCTTGTGCAGCCTGCTGCGCCAAGACCGCAGCTACAATGCCTGCCTGTGCCATTGCGGGCACAAGCTGCTGCTTGTGGCCATTGCCCTGCTGGTTGTTGGCACCGTAACCCTGATTGCCCTGGAAACAGGCAATGATGACATTTTGCGCTATATCCTTGCATTTTTGCTGGGTGCTTTGATGAGCGGCACCGCGTTTACCGCAACGGGCCTGCTCTCCTGCCTGGTAGAAGCCGGGTGCCCCCGCTGCGGCTGCGGCCAAAAATAACGAGCCCTTGGCACAGGCGCGCCAGCCCGGCGGCGCCATTCGCAGCAACACAAAACGGCATGGCGTTCGCCATGCCGTTTTGCATTTTTGTTCTGCAGCTTTTATTCCGCCTGGGCCGCCGCGCTGGAGGCATCTTCTAAATCCTCGCCCAGCAAAAAGCGATCCAGCCGTTCCGCTTCGGCCGCAAAATCACATGCAATCATCGATTCTTCCAAAGTTCCTGAAACTGTCCAGCTGTTTTCCTGTTCCGGCACAGTCAGCTGCTGCGCCTCGGTGCCCAAAAGCGCGGGCAGTTTCAGGGCAAGCTGCCACAGCTCGCCGTTCGTCAGGTTTGTCTCTATCATGGGAAGCACATCATTTGCAATCAGGTCTATTTTGGCAAGGCTCAGGGTGGCCACCTGGTCGGCTGCCGCCTGCATCACCTGCCGCTGGCGCTCCACGCGCGCCCAATCGCTGTCCAGATAGCGAATGCGCGCATATACCAATGCTGTGGGCCCGTCCAGCCGCGCCTCGCCCTCCGACCACTTCTCTTCACCGGCAATGCTGTTCATATAATCGGCTTCCTCCTGGGTCATATCCACCACTACGCCGCCGATATCTGTTATAAAAGTCTCAAACACGGAAAAATCAATTTTCACATAGCGATCCACGTCCACCTTATAATATTCCTGCAGGGTTTTCAGCAACAGCTCCGGCCCTCCGTAAGCATAGGTGTGCGTCAGCCAGTCATCGCCCACGTTCGGGATAGACACACCCACGCCGCGCTCAAACGAAACCAGCTTCCATGTGTTCTCGCGGCTGTTGATGGAAATCATCATCATGCTGTCCGCACGCGCAATCTGGCCTTCTTCCCGTTCGTCAGAACCGATTACAAGGATATTCGTGATATCTTCGTGCACATTTACTTCGCCCGATGGAGGCTCTATGGTGCCGCCGTTTTTCATCACATCGATGTCATCCAGGTTCAGGTTTGCGAAGGAAAGAATGCTGTCTTCGGGCGTGATGCTTTCCGCATTGGCCGACGCAGCGGCCGGGCGGCTGAGAAGTGACATTTTGCTGTTGATGTACAGCGCAGCCGCAGCCGCCAATATCAGCAGCAGCGCAAGCAGTGCAGCGCCCGCAACCAGGGCCCACTTCTGTGTTTTCGACATTCCTTTCTTCATATTATCACCCTCTGCATCAGACAAAACTAAAAACCTTTTTTTATTATAAAAAAGCAGCGTAAAAAAACAATTTCTCTTTCGTGAAAGCTCTGTGAAAATACGCTGTTTGTGCGGGTTTCCCGGCCTCATAAAGCAAAGGCGCCCCATGCAGGCTATTTTTCTGCATGGGACGCCTGTGTTTTTGGGGCGCTGCCACCCGCAAGGGCATGTGTAAAGTTTCTCACCTTCGCAGCGCCCGCGGCGCATGAAATGATGAAAAGCTTTTTTGCCTTACACAGCATTTTGCTCAAAATTCTTAAAAAAACGAAACCTGGCTTGTCTTGGGCAGGTTACCCAGCGCGCCAATTTCCGCCAAAAGGTCCATAATTGTGCTGGAGGCGCCGCAGGCCGTTTGCAGCTCTTCGGCAGAGATATACTGCTCTCCATTCATTGTTGCCTCTTCCAGCGCAGTGGCCACCGCCTCGCCAAGGCCTTTCAGGGCCATAAACGGCAGGCGGATCTTTCCATCCTCAATCACATACGTCTTTGCCCGGCTTTTGCCAATGCGCACCGGCAGAAACTCGTAGCCACGCTGCAGCATTTCATTCACAATTTGCAGCGAAGCCAGCATATCCTCATCTTTGGCTGTTTTTTCCTCTTTGGGGCGCTGTTCTATCTCTTTCATATGCTGCAAGGCCACTTTTACGCCGCCCACGGCCGCTTCGTAGTCAATATCTTCGCCGCGTACGGTGAAATAAGTGGCATAAAACGCCAGCGGGTGATACACCTTGAACCACATTAGCCGGATGGCTGCAATCAGGTATGCCACAGCATGGGCCTTGGGGAACATGTACTTGATTTTTTTGCAGCTGTCCAAATACCATTCCGGCACGCTGTGCTGGCGCAGCATATCTTCCACGCCCTCCGGGAAACCAGCCTTTGCCACTTTGCCCTTGCGCGTTAACTCCATGATGTTGAACGCCTGTTTGGGCTCCACCCCTTTGTGCAACAGATAGGTCATGATAGAATCGCGCGTGCCAATCACGTCCGAAATGGTGCATACACCGTCGCGAATCAAATCTTGCGCGTTGCCGTTCCACACGTCTGTGCCATGCGAGAGGCCGGATATCTGAATCAGGTCGCCAAAGCTTTTGGGCTGTGCTTCAACCAGCATGTTGCGCACAAAGCGGGTGCCCAGCTCCGGAATGCCAAATGTGCCGGTTTCGCTGCCAATCTGCTCCGGTGTGACGCCCAGCGCCTTGGTGGAGACAAGCAGCGAAATCACCTTCTCGTCGTTCATGGGCACATCCGCCATCTTGATGCCCGTCATATCTTCCAGATATTTATACATGGTGGGCACGTCGTGGCCCAGCTCATCCAGCTTCAAAATGGTATCGTGCAGGTATTTAAATTCAAAATGTGTGGTGATAACGCCTTTTTCTTTATCGTCCGCAGGGTGCTGCACCGGGCAGAAATCATACACATCGTGGTCGCTGGGCACCACCACCATGCCGCCCGGGTGCTGGCCGGTGGTGCGCTTCACGCCCACACAGCCCTGCACAAGGCGGTTTTCCTCAGCGCGGTTCACGGTGCGGCCGCGCTCTTCCAGATATTTTTTTACATAACCATAGGCCGTTTTATCCTGCAGGCCCGAGATTGTGCCCGCCTTGAACACATGGTCTTTGCCGAAGATATCCTCGGTGTAGCGGTGGATGCGGCTTTGCACATCGCCGGAAAAGTTCAGGTCAATATCCGGCTCTTTATCTCCGTCAAAGCCCAAAAAGGTCTCAAACGGAATATCATGGCCATCCACAATCAGCTTTTCCCCGCATTGCGGGCAAAGCCTGTCCGGCAAATCGAAGCCGTCCGCCACCGAGCCGTCCGTATAAAATTCGCTCCATTTGCATTTTGGGCACAGGTAGTGCGGCGGCAAGCTGTTTACCTCGGAAATACCAGAAAAATGCGCCACAGCCGAAGAGCCCACCGAACCACGCGAGCCCACCAGATAGCCGTACTCTTCGCTTTTCAGCACCAGCTTCTGGGCAATAACATACAGCACGGCAAAGCCATGTTTGATAATGGAATCCAGTTCGCGCGTCAGCCGCTTTTCTATCAGTTCCGGCAAAGGGTCACCATAGCGCTGCTTTGCATTGCGCATGGTATCTTCCCGCAGCGTCACGTCCGCCCCCTCAATGGTGGGCGTGTATAACCCTTTGGGGATGGCCCGCACATCGGCGTCTATCATATCGGCTATTTTATTCGGGTTTTCAATTACAATCTCACGCGCTTTTGCCTCGGGCAGGTAGCTGAACTCGCGCAGCATATCATTTGTGTCGCGGAAATACAGCGGCGCCTGGTTGTCTGCGTCCTGGAAGCCGTTACCCGCCTGAAGCACCGCACGGTATACTGCATCCTCCGGGTTCAAAAAGTGTACATCGCCCGTAGCCACCACCATTTTGTTCAGCTTTTCACCCAGGCGCAGCACAGTTTTGTTGAATTCCTGTATCTGTTCAATGCCGTCCACCATGTGCTCGCGCACCATGTATTCGTTGTTGCCCACAGGCTGAACTTCCAGATAGTCGTAATAAGAGGCGATGGCGCACAATTCTTCAAAGCTGCGGCCTTCCACGATGGCCCGATACAGTTCGCCCGCCTCACACGCAGAACCCAAAATCAGCCCGTCCCTGTATTTGTTTAAAAGGCTGCGCGGCACACGCGGCACCTTAAAGAAGTGTTCAATGTGCGCTTCGCTCACAATTTTATACAGGTTTTTCAGCCCGGTTTTATTTTTCACCAAAATGATGAGATGGAAATTTTTCTTGGAAAGCCCGCGTGCGCCGCCCAGGCCTGTGTTGATGCCCTGCACGTCCTGCACGCCCCGCAATGCAAGGTCTTCCACCATTTTCACAAAAATTTGCGCCAGGGCGCGCGCATCATCACAGGCGCGGTGATGTTCAAACGGCGGTATTTCAAGATATTTCCCAATGGTGTCCAGCTTGTAATTGCGCAGGCCTATGTATAGCGACTGTGCCAAAGGCAGCGTGTCAATATACGTAACCCGGAACGGAATGCCATAGCGCTCGCAGGCCACCTTCAGAAAGCGGATGTCAAACCCGTGCGCATTGTGCGCCACCAGAATGCGGCCGTTCACAAAGTGCATAAAGTCCCGCACGGCCTGCTCCTGGCCGGGGGCATCCTTCACCATATCGTCTGTAATGCCGGTGAGCTTTGTAATATTTTCCGGAATATGCACACCGGGGTTGGCAAAGCTGTTATAACTTTCGCCAATTTCGCCGTTTTCCACCACCACTGCGCCAATTTCTGTAATGGCGCAGTCCTGTGGGGAAAGGCCTGTGGTTTCCAAATCGAACACCACAAAAGAGCCCTGCATGGGCACATCCTGATTGCCGTATACCACCGGCACCATATCATCTACAAAGTAGGCCTCACAGCCGTAGATCAGCTTGAAATCCGGGTCTTTTTTATGAATATCATCCACGGCAAGCATGGCCTCCGGGAAGCCCTGCACCACGCCGTGGTCGGTAATGGCAATGGCACGGTGCCCCATGCGGTGTGCCATTTTCACAGCCGCCGCCGGGTCGCAGAAGCCGTCCATGCTGCTGAGCTTCGTGTGCAAATGAAGCTCAACGCGCTTTTCCCCTTCGGCATCGTCTGTGCGCTGTTTTCGTGCCGTTTTCAGAACATCATCCGGCATAATGACATAGTCGCGTTCAAAGCGGTCGTACTCACAGCGCCCGCGGATCACAAGGGTGTCGCCTTTTTTCAGTTCATCCAGCCTGTCGCTGTTTTCATTTTGCTGCAGCCGCAGTTTCACGTTGATAGAGCCGGTGTAATCGGTGATGGAAATGGAATAGATTTTGTAATAATTCCCCTTCAGCTCGGTGGCAAACACATCGCCCCACACGGTCACCTTGCCTGCATCCTGCCCCATCTCCTGCAGAGGGGTGGGTTTGTCCGGCTTGAACACATGCCCATACACCACCTGTGTGGGCACGTCTTCCAAAGCGAGGCCCGGCACCTGCAAGGCGGGAAGCTCTTTTTTGGCCTTAAACACTTTGACCGGCGTTTTTTCCATCATTTTCTTTTCCAGTTCCTGTGCATCAATCGCCTCTGCGCAGGAAAAATGCACGTTGGGTGTGCGCCCCGTCGCCTGTGCAATTTTTTCCGCCAGCTTTTTGTCAAACTCTATCTGCCGCAGAATCGTCTCGCCATTGCACAGCGTGAGCAAGATATTATCCCCTTCCAGGCGGGCCGAGGCGCCATCAAAAAAACCGTTGATGGGTACACCTTCCTCCTTCAGCTCCTGCACAAGGTCCAGCACAGCCTGCGGCGTAAGCGATTCATATGGAAACAGGCCTCTCACACGAAGCGAGAAGCCCTTAAATAACGGCGCCAGAGAGAGCGCCAGCCTGTCGCACGCCGCGCGCGGCGCCGGCGCCGGTGCACTGTACACCACCGTAATAAGGCGATGCTGCCGGTTGGCCAGCACCTTGTCCACCACAGCGCCGCCGAATGCACTGCGGAATTCTGCGTCCTCGGCAAACTGCGGCCACAGGTCTGTCAAAAGAGGTTTCATTTCACGTTACTCCATCTGCTCGATTTCCCGAATCAATTCACCCACAATATCGCCGCGCAGCATACGCTTCTGCTGGCCTTTTACAAACAGCATGGCGCAGTCTTTTCCGCCTGCAATGCCAATATCTGCCCCTTTGGCTTCGCCCGGGCCGTTTACAACACAGCCCATTACGGCCACCTTGATGCTGCGCGTGCAGCCGCGCTCGCGCAGGCGGCGCTCTACTTCGTTGGCAATGCCTGCCACATCAATATTCGTGCGGCCGCAAGTGGGGCAGCTGACAATCTCCGGGCCGGCCACCGGGTAACCGGCCGCGCGCAGAATATCATAACCGGCCTGCACTTCCTTTTCCGGCTCGTCCGTCAGTGACACGCGCAGCGTGTCGCCAATGCCCTCCATCAAAAGGCCGCCAATGCCCATGGCCGATTTGATAAGCCCCATGCGGTAGGTGCCCGCCTCTGTGACACCGATGTGAAGCGGGTAACTGCACTGCGCGCTAAGCAGGCGGTAAGCCTGCATCATCACCGGCACGTTGGAAGATTTAATGGAAATGACAATATTGTCAAAATCGTGTTTTTCCAGCAGGGCCACATGGTACAGGGCACTTTCGCACAGCGCCTCGGGGGTGACGCCGCCGTGCTTGGCCAGAATGTTTTTTTCAAGGCTGCCGCCATTCACGCCAATGCGAATGGGGATGCCCCTTTTGCGGCAGGCGTCCGCCACCTCGCGCACATGCTCGTCGCTGCCAATATTGCCCGGGTTGATGCGTATTTTATCCACCCCGGCTTCCGCGCAGGCCAGGGCCGCTTTGTAATCGAAATGGATATCCGCCACCACAGGCATCGAAACAGCCTCTTTCAGCGCGGTAACCACGCGCGCATGGGCCGGTGTCGGCACTGTCACGCGCACCAGCTGGCAGCCTGCCGCCTCCAGCCGCTGTGCCTGTGCGACATTGGCGGGGATGTCGTCCGCCCTGGCGTTCAGCATGCTTTGCACCAGCACAGGGTTACCCCCGCCCAGCATAAGGCCGCCCACGCGGACGGCCTTGGTAATTTTTCTGTCTATCATTTTACATTCCTTCCCTGTGTGCTTTATGCAATCAGGCGTGTAATGTCATTGAAGGTGGCAAACAGCATCAGCCCAATCAGCAGCACAAACCCGGCCGCATTCACCGCAATTTCAAATTTCTGCGGCACAGGCTTGCGGCGAATCGCCTCTAAAATGAGAAACACCAGCCGCCCGCCATCCAGCGCGGGCACGGGCAGCAGGTTGAACACACCCAGGTTCACGGTGATGAGCGCCACCAGAAGAAGCAGCGATTCCAGCCCCAAGGTAGACACCTGGCCAATCGTCTGCACGATGCCCACCGGCCCCGAAAGATCCGTTACCGGGATGCGCCCGGTGACAAGGTCTGCAAAGCTCAACACAACTAAGCGGGCATAAGACATCGTCCATGCGGCCGCCTCTTTCAGCACGGCCACAGGCGAAAGCGGCAGGCCATATACAATAAAATCAAGGCCGCTTTGCTGCTGGCCGTTCAGCGTATAACTGTTGAAACGCACGTCTTCCAGCTGCACTGTCTCGCCATCGCGTTCCACCGTAAGGTCCGCTGTGCCATTGGCAGAGCGCGCCAGCTCATAGCTGATATCGTTTGCAATATAACAGCGCCTGCCGTTCACCGCCACAATGGTGTCGCCCTGCTGCAGGCCACACTGCTGAGAAGCCGCGTTTTCCTGAAAGCCGTAAATTGTGCGGCTGACGATTTGCCCCTGAAGGCACACCACAATAACCAGAACGATGAACCCCAGCACAAGGTTCATCACTGCCCCGGCGGCCGTCACAATAATCCGCTTCCACACGGCCGCGCGCTGAAAGGCCCGCGGCTCGTCGCTCTCTTCGTCTTCCCCTTCCATGCTTACATAGCCGCCAATGGGAAGCAGGCGCAGCGCATACAGCGTTTCGCCCTTCTGCCAGCCCCACAATTTTGGGCCCATGCCAATGGAAAACTCGTTTACTTTGATGCCGCTCCACTTCGCGGTAAGGAAATGACCCAACTCATGGATAAAAATAAGCGCGCCAAACACCACGATAGCAATGAGCAAGGTGGGGGCAAACGAAATTGCCCCCTGCAGGAATTGCCCCATAATTTCCGCCTTTCCCCGCAATTTCAGTTTTGAAGTTCAGACATGCGCTAAAACATATGCGCGGGCCATGCGGTCGCATTCATATACGTCATCCAAAGTATACGTGCCGCCCCAGGCCTCACTGTCCACGATGCCCTCCACCAGTTCACCTATTTTCAAAAACGGAATTTTATCTTCCAAAAACAGCCGCACGGCTTCTTCATTTGCGCCGTTTGCCGCACACGGCCCAAGGCCGCCTTTGGCAATGGCCTTTTTGCAGGCCGCAAGGCAGCGGAACGTCTCTTCATCCGCCGTGTCAAACGTAAGCTGGCGCAGTTGGGTAAAATCCAGCTCCGGCGCAATGGCAGCCCCGCGCTGCGGCCAGGTAAGTGCATATTGGATGGGAATGCGCATATCCGGCACGCCAAGCTGGGCCAGAATGGAATGATCGGAAAACTGCACCATGGAATGGATGACGCTTTGCCGCTGCACCACAATCTGCACCTGTTCTGGCCGCAGGCCGAACAGCCACACCGCCTCAATCAGTTCCAGCCCCTTGTTCATCAGGCTGGCAGAATCAATGGTAATTTTGGCGCCCATGGCCCAATTGGGGTGGCGCAGTGCATCGGCTTTTGTCACACGTTCCAATTCCTGCCGCGTTTTGCCGAAAAACGGCCCGCCGGACGCTGTCAGCAGTATTTTCTGTAGGCTGCGGGCCGAGTATTCATCTTGCAGGCACTGAAAAATGGCAGAGTGCTCGCTGTCTACCGGAAGGAGCTTTGCGCCGTTTTCTTTGGCGGCATTTGTCACAAGATACCCGCCTGTCACAAGGCTTTCCTTGTTGGCCAGCGCCACATCGTGCCCCGCCTGCAAGGCCGCCAGCGTGGCAGGCAGGCCCGCAATGCCCACCACAGCGTTCAGCACCACATCTGCCTCTTCCATGCGGGCAAGGGCCACAAGCCCGTCTTTGCCGCTGTATACGCGCGGAGCGCCTGTCACGCCTGCAAGGCGCGTGCGCAGCACTTCTGCGGCTTTTTCATCTGCCATGGCCACAGCCTTCGGGGCAAACTGAGAAATTTGGCCCAGCATTTTATCCACACTGCGGCCGGCCGCCAGCGCCAGCACCTCATAGCCCTGTGCACGAATCACGTCCAGGCTTTGTGTGCCAATAGAGCCGGTGGACCCCAGAAGCACAATTTTTTTGGCCATCTTTTTCACACCCCCACCAAAAAGCTGGCACACAAGGCCACATATGGGATGATGAGAAGCACGCTGTCAAACCTGTCCAGAATGCCGCCATGCCCGGGAAAAATGGTTCCATAATCTTTGATGCCGCACTGGCGCTTCACCGCCGAGGCAAACAAATCGCCCAAAATGCCCAGCATGCTGCCTATGGCACCCACGGGCACCAGCAACAGATAGTATTTTACATCCACAACCGTGCTGTCTGGCGCACCGTACAGCGCCACATAAACTGCGGTGATCAGCATGCCCACCAGGATGCTGCCCAGAATGCCGCCCACGGCCCCCTCTATGGTTTTATGCGGGCTCACCTCGGGCGCCAGCTTATGTTTGCCGAACGCACGCCCTGCAAAATAGGCACTGGTATCGCCCCCCCAGGCAAACCCAAGGCCCAAAATGATGAAATAGGCCGCGTCTGACGGGCGCGGGAACCCGGCGCGCAGATACAGCATGGCATAAAAGCACACCACTACCACTGTACAAAACAGAACGGTCCCGGCCAGTTTTGCATAGTTCAGCCTGTGGAAAAACAGAACAGTGCACGCCGCAAGAAACAGCACCGTAACATATAAAACCGCCCAAAAAAGCGGCCGGTGCACCGCGGTTTCCCCATAGAGAAACAACAACAGCGTAACAGGAATAAACCCCACATACACGGCCGGGCACTTCAGCGCAAAGGCATTGTATATTTCATGAAATGCAATCAATACGACAGCAACAAGCGCCGCATTGAACACCAAGGTGTTAAAAAAGCACAGCACAAGGGCCAGGACGCACAGCCCCACTACCGATGTGATGACACGCGTTTTCAAACGCATTCACCTCTTCCTTACAATCCGCCGAACCGTCGGCTGCGGCGGTTGAATTCTTCAATGGCTTTGTCCAGGTCTGCCCTGGTAAAATCTGGCCACAGCACATCCATGCTGATAAATTCTGCATAAGAGGCCTGCCACAACATAAAATTGGACAAGCGCAGCTCGCCCGAGGGGCGCAAAATAAAATCAGGGTCTTTCTGGCCTGCGGTATAAAGCTGTGCCGAAAAGCGCGCCTCATCAATTTCTTCCGGCTGCAGCATGCCTTGCTGCACCTGCCGTGCCAGCGCCCGGGCGGCATGCAGAATCTCTTGCCGGCCGCCGTAGTTGATGGCCACATTCAGCACCGTGCCGGTGTTGTTTTTTGTTTTTTCCTCAATATCGGCCATCTGCGCCTGATATTTTTTGGGAAGCGGCGCCCTGTCGCCCAGAAACACAACTTTGTTGTTTTCCTTTTGATAATCGTATGCCATAATAAGATACTGCCCAAACAGCTTCATAATGGCATTGACTTCTTCCATGGGGCGCGCCCAGTTCTCGGTAGAAAACGCATAGAACGTCACGCTTGCAATTTCAAGTTCGTTGCAATAGCGGATGATATCTTTGAACACCTCTGCCCCTTTTTTATGCCCGGCCGTGCGCGGCAGACCGTTGCGCTTTGCCCACCGGCCGTTGCCGTCCATAATGATGCCAATGCTCAGGCCCTTTGCAACGCTTTTTTCAAGCTCCATATGGCAAACCTCCTGTACGCAAAATTGCCGCGCGGGGCCCGCGCGGCATCACAGGTGCGCTGTTGTCAAATTTCCATAATCTCTTTGTTTTTCGCCTCGCAGATCTTGTCGATCTCCTTGGTATATTTATCTGTCAGCTTCTGTACATCCGTCTCCAGATTCTTCAAATCGTCTTCCGTCAACTCGCCCGCCTTTTTCATGGCCTTGCCCTTGTCAATGGCATCGCGGCGAATGTTCCGCACTGCCACTTTGGCCTCTTCGCCCAAGTGCATGGCGTCTTTCACAAGCTGGCGGCGGCGCTCTTCCGTAGGCGCCGGGAACACCAGGCGCATCACGCGGCCGTCATTTGTGGGGTTGATGCCGATATCTGAGGTGAGAATTGCGCGCTCAATGGCGCCCATCATGGAAGCGTCCCACGGGCTGATGGCCAGCACACGGGCCTCGGCCACGCTTACGGCCGCAATCTGGTTGATGGGCGTGGGCGTGCCGTAATAGTCTACCGTCACCTTGTCGAGGATGGCCGGGTTCGCGCGCCCGGCACGAATTGAGGCAAGCTCTTTATTCAGATGCTTCAGGGCACTTTCCATTTTTTCTTCGTATTTCTGCAGTTTCTCGTCCATATCGCTCACTCCTTCACCTTATTCCTCCGCCACAAGCGTGCCGATTGCCTGGCCTTCCAGCGCGCGGGCGATATTGCAGGGGTCGCTGATGTCAAACACCAAAATGGGCAAACCATTGTCGCGGCACATGGTGGCCGCGGTGCTGTCCATCACGGCAAGCTGGTCGGCCAGCACCTGGCTGAACGTCAGTTTGTCATATTTCTTTGCATCAGGGTACTTTTTCGGGTCTTTGTCATACACGCCGTCCACCATGGTCGCCTTGAAGATGATGTCGGCGTTGATTTCCGCCGCGCGCAATGCTGCGGCTGTGTCGGTGGAAAAATAGGGGTTGCCTGTCCCGCAGGCAAAAATCACAATGCGCCCTTTTTCCAAATGCCGTGTGGCACGGTTGCGAATATACGGTTCTGCCACCTGCTGCATATTCAGGGCCGTCTGCACGCGCACCGTCAGGCCCAAATGCTCCAGCGCATCGGCCACGGCCAGGGCATTCATCGCCGTGGCAAGCATGCCAATCTGGTCGGCACGGGTGCGTTCCATCTCGCCGCTTGCCCGGCCGCGCCAGAAGTTGCCGCCGCCTACAACAATTGCGATTTCCGCACCCAATTCATGTGCCTTTTGAATGCCGCCGCATATTTTCTGAATTGTATCCACATCCAGGCCAAAGCCCTTGTCCCCGCTGAGGGCCTCGCCGCTCAGCTTGAGCAGCACCCTGCGATACTTCACCGCCATATGTCCCACCGCCAATCCCATATTTTCCGCTTTGTTGTCATTCCTACTATACATGATTTTGCCTCTAAAGTAAAGCGCAAACTGCCGTTTTCTTCCACAGGAAAAGCCGGGCGGCACGGGCTGCCCGCCCATGCCGCACCGGCCTTTGAAAATGAAATGATGGATGCCCGCTAAGCCTGCCCGCCCGCCTGCGGTGCGGGCAAGGCGCTGAATTCCACAGCCACACGCTGGGCAAGTTCCTGCGCCCGGTAAGGCCCCGCTTCGCTGGCAAGGGCAGCCTTTTTCGCCGTCTGAATGGGAAAAGAAAAGGTGAATGCCGCACCGGCGCCGGAAACATTCTGTGCACACAGGCTGCCGCCCATTTTGCGGGCAAGGCCCATAGAGAGATACAGCCCCAGCCCCGCGCCGTGCGGCCCGTTCAGCCCCGCGCGGTACTTTTCAAACAGGTGCGCCTGCATCTCGGGCGCAATGCCGGGGCCATTGTCCAGCACACGCACCATGCACACCGTCCGGGCATTTCTCTCTTCCTGCCAAAGCTCTATTTGTACGTGCCCGTCCCCCTGCGGGCTGTGGCGCACCGCGTTGGTCAAAAGGTTCAGCACCACATGTTCAAATGGCTCGGGCTGATACATGCCGCAGATATCCGGCCCGGGCATCAGCACCAGCGCCACACCGTAGCCGGCAGCCCAAAGCCCGGCCTGCTCAACCAAAGCCTGCAGCGCCTGCCGGATGCTGCCTGTTTTCTGTGTATATTCGTCTGTGCCGGCCTCAAACCGCGCCATTTCCACCATGTTTTGTGCAAGGCGCAGGGTGCGGTTCAGGCTGTGCTCCAAGTGAACAAAATACGGCTCGTATTCCGTGTGAAAAACCGCCGCATCCTCTTTTTTCAGCTTTGCGCGCAACAGCTCCACTGCGCTTAATGCAACAGCCAACGGCGTGCGCACCTCGTGTGAGACAGCCGCCAGCCCGTCTTCCCTGAGCGGCGCACCGCTTTGGCAGTGCCGGAACAGTGCTGTCAGTTTGGGTGCCGCGGCCGTGCACAGCGTGTGCGCCAGTTCTTTTGCCTGTTCCCCGGGGCAGCCCGCCATGCGCCTGGCCCACACAGCCCCTTCGGCCTGCTGCACGCCGGGCAGCGCAAGCACGCCGTTCCAGCCGTCATCCTGAAAGAAAGCTTCGCCGCGCTCGTGCAAAAGCAGGGCCCCCTGCAGGGGCAAGGGCTGCGCACTTTCCTGCGGCCACAGGGGAAGCCAGCTTCCGTGCCATTCATAAAAGCACACTTCTTCTGCATCCAGCACCACCCTCAGCGCCGCAGCCACAGTTTCCAATACAATGCCGGGCTGCGTTTCATAGGCAATATGTGCCAGACACTCAAGGACAGCGGCCTGCTTTTCTTTCATGCCTATCTTCCCTTCTACAGCATATACTTCAGCCGGATGGCCTGCGCCATCAATGTCAGGAATTCCCCATTCGAAAGGTGCCGCACACCATCGCGCCGCGCAAGATGCAACAGCTCTTTGAATTCCGGCGAGGCCGCTTTAAAAATGCGCTTCACTTCTTCGCGTATCGCCCGTTCCACACTGCCTGAGCCAGATAAGCCGTGCATCTTGCAGATGCGGTGGTACAGCTCCTCTATGGTATACCCCTGCGCGCCTTCTTCTACTAACAGTAGCAAAATCTGCTGAAGATAGCAATAGCCCACATGGTCCGTGGGCACACCAAAGCCAAGAAGCGCTGTGGCCACCGCGCGCTGGGGTGTCATATCCTGCGCTGGCTGCCTGTTTTGCAAAAGGCTTCGAATGCGCCGCATCAGCATTTCTAACGGGTACGGTTTTTGCAAAACGCCGCAGGCACCAAGCCGCAGCATCTCCCGAGTAACAAGCGCCTGGTCATATGCGGTGAACGCCAGCACCCGCACCTCGCTGAGCCCGGGGGAAGAGGACAGCTCTGCCATGAAATCGGCCCCGTTCAGCCCCGGCATCTGAATGTCCAGCAGCACAAGATCCGGCTTTTGCTGGCGGGTCTTCTCCAAAGCGTGAAGGCCGTTGTATGCCACGGCACAGCAGCACAGATCCGGCTGCAGGTCCAGATATGCCTGAAGCACGGCGCACAGGCCACGGTCATCGTCTGCCAAAAGAATGCGATATTTTCCGTCTTCCCTCACGCGCCCACACCGCCTTCCGGCTCACCTGCCCGCAAAAGCCCAAAATCGTGCACAAGGGCAGGCAGTTGTTCCGGCTCTATTGCATTTTCGTATAAAAAGCGCAAGAATTGCCTTGCAAGGCGCCTGGTGGCACAGATATACGCCCGCATGCCGCGGCGCCCACACGCCTCTTCATGGCAAAGATGCACGCAAAACGTCTGTTCCGCATTCAGAACACCGCTGAGTTCATACCAAAGCTGGCTTTCTTGTTGAAACGGCCCCAACGCAGAAAAGTGCCTGCAAAAAACCAGTTTGTCTGTTTCCATACCGCATACCCCTGCCTTTAACAAAATTTTCCACCTGCAGATGTACTCAGTGTAACCCGTCCAAAGGGAAAAGGCAATCGGTAAAACTCGACGATTCCCGACATTCCATCCTTTTTTCAAATATATGCAGGTGCCAAACCACCGCCGCCGCGGGGAAAGCACAAAAATTCCCACTGCGCAAGAAAAATCTCTTGACAATTTCCTTTAAATGTTATAAATTAAGAAAGCACTCTTTGCGGAGGTGCTGTGTAAATGGGCCTGTAGCGCAGCTGGGAGCGCGTTCGGTTCGCATCCGAGAGGTCGAGGGTTCGAATCCCTTCAGGTCCACCATAAAAAAGCCCGTGGAAGTAATCTTCCACGGGCTTTTTGTTGTGTTTTTCTGCTTTTGTTTCGGTAAAAACAAAGGCAGCGGCCGCGTTTACCCTTTCCACACAAACGGCACACGCGCAGACAAGCGGGTGAGCGCCTCGTTGGTAATGGTGCCGCACATGGCGGCAAACTCTTCTGCGCGCAGCGTTTGGCCGCCGTCTGTGCCAATCAGGGTTACCACGCTTGCAGGGCGCACATCTTCAATTTCCGTAACATCCACCAGCATCTGGTCCATACACACGCGGCCAACTGCCGGGGCGCGCTGCCCACACACCAGCACCTGCCCGCCGCGCAGGGCAAAATCGCGCGGCACACCGTCTGCATAGCCAATGGTGACGCAGGCAAGGCGCGTGGGCCGCCAGGCCACAAAAGCCAGCCCGTAACCGGCCCCCTGCCCCGGTTTCAGCCAGCGCACACTGGCCACACGGGCATGCAATGCCAGCGCCGGGCGCAGTGGAAGGTGCCGCACCGTGGGGGTGGTGTCGCTCAGCACGCCATACAGCGCAATGCCCACGCGCGCGCAGGTAAAGTTCTGCGCCTCGCCGTTCAGCACACCGTAACTGGCCTGCAGGTGCACCTGCCCCGGCTCGAAGCCCGCCGCATGCACAGCCTGCACTGCGCGCTGAAAACTTTGCGTCTGCCAGCGCGTATATGCCACGGCCTGCGGCGTCTGCATGTCGCTGACGCACAGGTGCGAAAAGATTCCCTGCACCCGAAGGTTTTTCATGCCATATACCCGCAAAATGGCGGCAATATCCTGTGCGGGGATGCCAAGGCGGTGCATGCCGGTATCCAGCGCAAGGTGCACGCGCACCCTGCGCCCGGCTGCGGCCAGCGCCTTGGCGTGCGCTTCATCCACCACGGCCTGGCTCAGGCGCCAGCGGCGCAGCAGATAGGCCTGTTCGGGCGGGGTATAGCCCAAAACCAGAATTTCACCGCGCACAAAGGCCCGGCGCAGGGCCACGCCCTCTGCCACGGTGGCCACCGCAAAGGCGCGTACGCCGCAGCGGCGCAGGGCCTTGGCCACCTTTCCAGCGCCGTGCCCATAGGCATCTGCCTTCAGCACGGCCATCAAACTGCAGCCGCCAAGCGCTTCCATAAGCACCTGTGCATTGTGGCGAAGGGCAGCAAGGTCTACTTCGCGCCAGGCGCGCGCCGTGGCTGGCACCCTGGCAGGGGCAAGGCGCGCAGCCGCCCATTGCGCGCAGAAAGCCAGGGCAAAGCTGGCCAGCGCCACAGCGATAAAGTGGCCCGGGCCGCTTTCTACGAAAAGTTTTTGCAGCCCCAGCATTTTTGCCGCGCCACGCACCAGCACAATGCACCACGGGTGCAGCAGATAGACCCAAAGAGCCGTACCGGCCGCAGCACGGCACCGCCCTGCATTGTTCTGCACAAGGCCGCTGAACAGCGCCATCATGCACAGGGGCAGCATGACATACATGCTATCATGCCGCGGGGCCCCGGCAGCCTTCAGAAGAAAGGCCTCTGCACACATAGCGGCAAAGGAACCTGCTGCCAGCGGCCAGGCCCATTTAAGGCGCACCCGTGTGCACAGTGCCCCCAGCAAAAGAAACAGCGGCGCAAAAAACAGCCCGTTGCGCGTATAAGAAGACACCGTGAACAGCCCTTCATACATGGCTTTCAGCAGCGGCACCCGGGCGGCAAAGCCATAATAGCTGTCGCCCAACAGCCCCAACAGATACAGTGCGCCCGCGGCAGCAAGGCCGCCCTTCCAGCCAAGCCTGCGCAGAGCCCATGCCACGGGCACGCCCAAAAGGACGGCCGGCAGATACCACAGATGGTAAAAGGTGCCGTCCGCCAAAAGTTCTTTGAGGAACTGCCCGGGGCTAAACGGAGCAAAGGCCCCGGCATAAAGGTTCAACGGCAGATAGAGAAGCACAGAAAAGGCATAGATAAGCGCCATTTTGCCCAGCGTGTGCCCCATACCGTGCCACTGGCCCTTTTCCAGGAAATAGCCCGTGAGCATAAAAAAATACGGCACGGCCACACGGGCCAGTATGCGGGTGAGAAAAAAATCTGCCCCGGCGCTCACATCGCTGAGCGGGGCCGTATGGATGGTGATGACCAGCAGCGCTGCGGCCAGGCGGCACAAATCCAGCACCGGGCGGCTATTCTGTCTCATGCGCCGCACCTCCGTGCCCCGGCCTGCCACACCGTGGCAATAAAGCCGCCTGCATTGTCCCCCGACACCTGCACACAGCCGCCGGGAAGGCGTGCATGGCCGTTTTCGCACGGCACATAAAGCACCTGGGCCGCGCGCCCGCCTGCAAGGCGGCACTGCTGGGGCCCCATTTCGCGCAGAAAGGACGCATATTCCTCCAAACACAGGCCGTTTTGCTCAATCAGCTGTGCATGCGGTGCCCCCACATAGCGGAAATGCCATGGCTCGCACGCAATGCCGGTGACAGCCGTTTTCTCTGCGCGGTAGCGCTGAATAAAGCCATATTTTGCCGCCAGTGCGCGGAACCTGCCGCACGCGCCGTCATACGGCAGGTGCGGGCGGATGAAGTCAATGTTTCTGGCCGCACGGGCAAGGTCTATGGCAAGGCCTGTCTCGTGCTCGCTGCAGCCGGGCTTTGCCACAAACTGTTTTGTAAATGCCTCGCCCTCTTTTTCCATTGTATCATTCCAAATGCTTTGCTGCTGTGCACGCGGCCGCCAACCAGACACAGGCACAACCTCACCGGCCGCCCCAGCCGCGCGCACACACTCGGCAAGCAGGGCCGCGGCCGTTTTTTCCAATAGAATATCTTCTGCGCCCAATGCGGGGGAAAGGGCCGGTGCCCCGCCCCGATATGGATGCTGTGCATTCACCAGCACAAGCGGGCCGCGGCATGTGTCGGCGGCAGAAAGAGAAATGCCGTTCATTTTTCCACCCCCAGTTCCACCAGCCTGGTTATAAGCTCGCCGAAAGGCAGGCCGGCCGCGCGCATCATGCCGGGGTAACGGCTGTGCGCCGTAAAGCCCGGAATGGTGTTTATTTCGTTGAACACCACTTTCCCCTGCGGGGTGAGAAAAAGGTCTACCCGGGCAAACACACGGCAGCCCAGCGCACGATAAACTGTCCGCGCCGCTGTTTTGATGCGTTCGGCGTCGTTTTTTCCAATGCGTGCCGGGCAGTGGATGCGCGAGGTTTTCAGCGTATATTTTTCCTCGTAGTCAAAAAAGCCGCCCGAAAGCTCTATCTCATCCACTTCGCCCACAAACAGCTCGCCGTTTCCCATCACGGCGCAGCCCACCTCAAAGCCGGGCACAGCCTCTTCCAAAAGCACCTGGCTGTCGTGCCGGAACGCCGCTTCCACCGCGGCGGCCAGCTGCTGCGGCTGTTCCACCCTGGTGATGCCAAAGGAAGAGCCTGCGCATACGGGCTTTACAAACAGCGGCCAGCCCAAAAGCTGCGCCGCATTTTGAATGGCGGCAAAGGTGCTGCGCCTGGAAAATGCGGCGCTGCGGGGCACCTCTACCCCGGCCAGCGCGGCAAGCTTATGGGCTTTGTCTTTGTCCATGCACAGGGCGCTGGCCAGTGTGCCGCAGCCTACAACAGGCACGCCCGCCATTTCCAGCAGGCCCTGCACGGTGCCGTCCTCGCCGTTTTTGCCGTGCATCACCGGAAATGCCGCGTCAAAGCAATAGCGCATTTCGTGCTGGCCCCGCACCAGAAGGGTTGGCGTGCCCCTGTCCGGGCAAAGCATGCATGGCGTGCAATACACTTCGCGCGTGTGCCAGGTGCCGTCTGCAATATGCTCGAAAGGGCCCGTGTAATACAGCCATTTCCCCTGTTTGGTAATGCCCACCGTCAGCGGGGCAAAACGGCGCGTGTCCAGGTGTGCCAGCACAGCCGCGGCCGACTGCAGCGACACCTCATATTCCGTAGAACAGCCCCCAAACAACACCGCAACTCGAAGCTTTTCCATCCTTTTGCATTCCTTTCTTCCGGGCCAGAAAAACGCCCTGTTCTTGGCACTTTCATCGTACCAGAACAGAGCGTTTGGTTTTTTTCTTTTGCCTTATGGAAGGCTTGCGGCTTGTTTGCAAAAACCTTGCAAATTTCTTACGGCGTGCCGGCGGGCGGCAGGGTTACGGTAAATTTCACCTTGTTATCTGCACTGGCGGCCGAAATGGTGCCGCCGTGCAGCTCTACAATCTGCTTTGCAATGGCAAGGCCCAGCCCTGCGCCGCCGGTGCTTGTGCTGCGGGCAGAATCCAGCCGGAAGAACTGCTCGAACACGCACGCCAGCTTTTCGGGCGGGATGGTGCGGCCCTCATTCTCAAAATGCAGCTCTACCCCCTGCGGCCCCGATGTGCCGCGAATATACACCGTTGTGTTTTCAAAGCTGTACAGCATGGCGTTGCGCAGAAGGTTGTCAAACACACGCGCCATTTTATCGGCATCGCATTCATACGGCATGGCCTGCGGCAGTTCTACCCTGCAGGAAAGCCCCTTTTTTGCCAGGGCGGGCTCAAACTCGCTGGCCACCTGGCGCAGCATCAAAGCAAGGTCTACCGGGGCCTTTTCCAGCTCCATATGCGAAAGGTTGAAACGCGTGATCTCGAAAAACTCGTTTGTCAAATCTTCCAGGCGCAGGGCCTTTTCCAGCGCAATATTCGTATAGCGCGCCCGCATCTCGGGCGAAAGCTGCGGCTCGTCGCGCAGCAGCGTCAAATAACCTATTACGCTGGTAAGCGGCGTTTTCAAATCGTGCGCCAGGTATACAATCAGGTCGTTTTTGCGCTGTTCGGCCTCTTTGGCCGCCTCGGCATCCCGCAAAGCGCGCTGTTTTGCCAGGTTCATGTCGTCCTCAATATCTTTCAGCTCGCCCGGCAGGCGCACCATTTCGTCACGCGGCTGCGCCAGCAGCTTGGCTGCCGCCACAATCTCGTCCAAATAGCGCAGGGGGCGGCCTAAAAAATAATAGCTGATGGCCAGCCAGCCGCCCAGCAGCGGCACAAAGTAGAACACCGGCAAAAAATCTTTGACAAACTGAAGGAACTGGTACACAGGGTCCCACGGCTGCCAAATGATGGTGTTGCACGCCATCATTGCCAGCAGGCACAGGCCCGTAAACCCAACCAGCCAGCCAACCAAAGCCAGAATGAACCGCAGCAGAAGCCTGCGGCTGAGCCGGCTGTGGTAGCGGGCGCCTGAAGCTTTTCCACTATTCAATGGTATACCCTACCCCCCATACTGTTTTGATAAACTTTGGCTTTTTGCTCTGCTCGTGCAGCTTTTCGCGCAGGCGTGCAATGTGGCTCATCACCGTGTTGTTGCTGTCAAAATATTTTTCGCCCCACACGGCTTCAAACAGCTCTTCACTGGGCACAACACGCCCGCGCCGCTCGCACAAATACCACAAAATAGAAAACTCCAGCGGGGTTAGGCTTATCTCCTGCCCGTACAGGGTGCACTTGTGCGTGGCCTTTGAGATGAACAGGCCATTCACCTCATGCTCTTCGGCAGGTTGTGCCGCCGCGGCAGCTTCTTTTGCATTGTAGCGGGTATAGCGGCGAAGCTGTGTCTTTACACGCGCCACCAGTTCCAGCGGGTTGAAGGGCTTTGTGATATAGTCGTCTGCGCCAAGGGTAAGGCCCATAATTTTATCCATATCCTCCACCTTGGCCGTAAGCATGATGATGGGCCACAGATGAGTTTGCCGCAGTGTCTGGCACAATGTAAAGCCGTCCATGTCCGGCAGCATCACGTCCAAAATTGCCATGTCCAATTCCGTTTCTTTTGCACAGGCCAGCGCATCGGCCGCACAATAAAATTTATGAACAGCATACCCCTCGTTGCGCAGGTATACCTCTACCAGGTCGGCAATGGCTGCCTCGTCATCTACCACCATGATATGTTCTGCCAAGTGTGTCTCCCCTCCTGTTTGAGATAAAACAGTTATCCGTTTCAGTATACCTCACGCAACTGGCCCTGTCAAAATGCAAAGAAAACAGGGCCGCCTGTAAAAAAAGGGGCCCTGTCACAGGCAAAAGCCGCACGGGGCGCGGCTTTTGCCATTATTTATCCAATTTATCCAGCACGCGCAGAAGCTCGTCTATTTTTTCCTCTGCGTCACCGCCGCCCGTCTCGAGTGCATCGCGCACACATCCGCGCAAATGCGCTTTCAAAATTTCCTTGTTCACTTTGGAAAGCACAGACTGTGTCGCAAGAATCTGGTTTGAAATATCCACGCAGTAGCGGTCTGCCTCCACCATGGCAAGAATGCCGTCCAGCTGGCCACGCGCCGTTTTCAAAAGGCGCGTCACGGTTTGTTTATCGGCCCGCATAGCGCTTCACTCCACAGCCGTAACCGTATAACCGGCCTCTTCCACTGCGGCTTTCAGGGCTTCTGCCGGCACATCGCCCGCCACGGTGCAAACCGCGTTTTTCTTTTCCAGGTTCACCACCGGCGTCACGCCCTCTATGGCGCTCAGCGCTTTCGTCACATGGGCCACACAGTGCTGGCACATCATACCGTCGATTGATAACGTAATGGTTTTCATAGCTTTTTCCTCCGTTTTTTTCTGTGTTTCATCGGCCAGATGGGGTTGTGCCGCCGCAGCGGAGGCCCCGCCCGGCCGTCGTTTGGCTTTATAAGCGTCAAAGCGTTTCAGGCGCAGCGCGTTGGAAACCACAAACACGCTGGAAAGGCTCATGGCCGCCGCGCCGAACATGGGGCTCAGCTTCCAGCCCAGCGCGCTGTAGAACACGCCCGCGGCAAGCGGAATGCCCAGTGTGTTATAAAAGAATGCCCAGAACAAATTTTCCCTGATGTTGCGGATGACCGCTTTGGAAAGGCGGATAGCGGCAGGCACATCGCGCAAATCGTTTTTCATCAGCACCACGTCTGCACTTTCAATGGCAACGTCTGTGCCTGCGCCAATGGCCACGCCAACGTCGGCGCCCGCCAGGGCAGGCGCATCGTTCACGCCGTCGCCCACCATGGCCACCACCTTGCCCTGGCTGCGCAAGGCCGCCACATGGCGCGCTTTGTCCTGCGGCAGCACCTGGGCAACCACATGGGCAATGCCCAGCTTTTTCTGAATGGCGGCAGCTGTGCGGGCATTATCGCCCGTCAACATCGTCACCTCAATGCCCATATCCTGCAGTTCGCGCACAGCCTCTATGCTGGTTTCTTTCAGGGTATCCGCCACGGCCACAACGCCGGCAAACGTGCCGTTTTGGGCAAACAGCAGCGGCGTTTTTCCGTCTTCCGACAAGGCGTTTATGGTCTGCTGCCATTCCCCGGGCAATTCCACACCGGCCTCGGCCAGCAGGGCCGCGTTACCCGCCAGGCAGGCCTTGCCGGCCAGCCTGGCCTGCACGCCCTTGCCAAACACCGCCGCAAAGCCCTCTACCTGCGCGGGCTGCACGCCCTTCTCTTTGGCATGGGCCAGCACGGCCCCGGCCAGCGGATGTTCGCTGGGCTTTTCCAGGCTGGCCGCCAAATGCAGCAAAGCCGTTTCATCAAACCCCTGCGCAGGCAGAAGGTCTGTCACCACCGGCATACCGTTTGTAAGGGTGCCGGTTTTATCCAGCACCACGGCGTTCACTGAATGGGCTGTTTCCAGCGCCTCGCCAGATTTGATAAGAATGCCGTTTTCGGCGCCCTTGCCAGTGCCCACCATAATCGCCACCGGTGTGGCAAGGCCCAGTGCGCACGGGCACGACACCACCAGCACTGCAATGCCAATGGAAATTGCAAATTCTGCCGTCTGCCCCACAGCCAACCACACAAGGGTGGCCACAAGCGCAATGGCAATTACCACAGGCACAAACACCCCGGCTATTTTATCGGCCAGTTTGGCAATGGGCGCCTTGCTGGCGCTTGCCTCTTCCACCAGGCGGATAATTTGGGAAAGCGTGGTGTCCTGCCCCACCTTGGTTGCACGGAACCGGAACGAACCGGTGGTGTTGATGCTGGCCGAAAGCACTGTGCTGCCGGGGCTCTTTTCCACCGGGATGCTCTCGCCCGTGATGGCGGCCTCGTCCACGCTGGTGGTGCCCTCTGTCACCACGCCGTCCACCGGGATGCTTTGGCCCGGTTTCACCGCAATGATATCCCCTGCCTGCACCTGTTCCACCGGCACGGTATGCTCTTCACCGCCGCGCACCACCGTAGCTGTTTTAGGGGCAAGGCCAATCAGCTTTTCAATGGCTTCGCTGGTTTTCCCTTTGCTTTTGGCCTCCAGGTATTTGCCCAGCGTAATAAGTGCCAAAATCATGGCGGCAGACTCGAAATACAAGTCCATATGATACTGGTGCGCCAGCGCCAGGTTGTCTACGCCCAGGCCATACCCAATGCGCATAATGGCAAAAATACCGTATGCAAAGGCCGCCGTAGATCCAATGGCAATCAGGCTGTCCATATTGGGGCTTAGGTGGAACAGCGTTTTAAAGCCCACCTGATAATATTTTCGGTTCACATAGGCAATGGGCAGCGCCAACAAAAACTGCACCATGCCGAAGGCAACGCCGTTTTCAATGCCGGTGAGAAAGGCCGGCAGCGGCAGGCCTGCCATGCTTCCCATGGAAATATACATCAGCGGCACAAGAAACGCAAAGGAGACAACCAGCCGCTTTTTCATGTCTGCCATCTGCTGTGCGGCAGGGTTTTCTTTCTTTTGTGCAGGCTGTGCCTGCGCGGCCGCGCCCTGCCCCGCAGGGCTGGCGCCATAGCCCGCCTTTTCCACCGCTGCTGTAACAGCCTGTGGGGAAAGGGAATCGTCCGCCTCCACCACCATGCTGTTTGTCAGAAGGTTTACCGTGACATTTTGCACGCCCTGCACCTTGCGCACAGCCTTTTCCACATGGGCCGAGCAGGCAGAACACGTCATGCCTGTCACGTCATACTTTTGTTTTTGCATCTTCACCTCTCCCTACATAACCCCACCCCCAGGGGGGTATCTACGCTTAGTATACCGCAAAACTCCAGTTTGTCAAGAGGCTTTTCCCCCGGGTTTGCCAAAAGAAAAAGCCACCCCTGCCGGGCATGCCGGAAAGCATGCCCTTTACAGGGGTGGCCCTTTTTCCGTTACATCATTCCTGCACGGGTGCAACCGGCTGTTGCACCCCAGCTTCGGGCTGCGGCGCATGCTGGGCCTGTGCCCCCTGCGCCACCTGCGCGCGGAAAGCCGCGTTATCCTTTTTGGCCAGCGCCACAAGCGGGGCTGAATACCCCACCAAAACATGGGGGAACCGCTCGAATATCATGCGCATTGTGTTTTGCACAGCCTCTTGTTTTTTCATGGGCAAGTTCCAGCTGCGCCCGTCCAGCGCCCACAGGCGCATGGCAAATGACTTGCCTGCCGGAATAAAATTCACGCGGTGCTGCGTGGTCACCTGGTAGACCCACGCCACATCGGGCGTGCGAAGCAGCTGTGTTTGCGCACCGTTTTGAAACATGGTGAAGGCACCGTTCATGCGCAGCCCGTTCACCGGCTGTGTGTCGTGGTAAAACGCCTCTACCCGTTCAAGTGCCATGTCTTTGTCACCGGTGCCTGCGCAGAACTGCAGCAGTGCCTTTTGATAGCTGCCGCTCATAGAGCGCACAAGGAACCAAATGCAAATGCCAAGTGCCGCAAGGCCCCCGGCAAATGCCAGCCACAAAGAGGTGGGCGTGTGGCCGTGCACTTTATTTACTTTCAGCACCAGCGCCGGGAACTGGCTTTGGTATTCGGCGGCAATGGAATCGTAACCAAGCGCCTCATGATAAAACTGGGTGGTTTCATAGTCCATCGCCTCGATGGTGCCTTTCACACTGAGCACGGTGGACGGCACATCGCCTGTGCCGCTGTAATAGGCATTGATTTCATCTACCAGCTGCCCCACTTGCGCCAGCGTCTCTTTTGGGAAGGCCACGCCGATATACAGCGTGTCCGAGACGGCTATCACATATTCTTCCTCTATCACCTCTTCTGTGCCGTCACCGGTGCGCGTTGTTTGTGCATAACCGGTTATCAGGTCGCGGATGTCCGTTTTCACATAACTGCCTTCCAGCTCACCGGCAGAAAGGCTGCTCAGCTCTTCTGCGCCGCCCAGCATGGCAAACACGCCCGGCAGGGCATATACAAAGCATCCCACCGCCACCACGGCCCACAGCATAACCCAGGCCAGCACTTTTTTCAGGCTTTCTTTTTTCAGTTCGTTCAGCATACCGTTTCCTCTTTCACACACATTTTGGCATTCGCCCCTTTGATTATAGCAAACCGCAGCTGAAAAATGAACGCTTCCGCCAAAACTTTTTCTATTTCCTGCTTTTTTTCGTTTCTTTTCACGCACGGGGCCCCGGTGTTTTTACCGGGGCCCCGTGCGTGCAGGCTTTCAGGTGCTGCCTGCCCTTTTCTATCTGTTTTTTTCAGCCATGCCCAGCAGGAACAGGGCGGCCAGGGCCAGCCCTGCCACGGCTGCGGCTGCCTTGAAAAAATGTTTCATTGGTATGCCCCTTTCTTTATGATGCGCGCACCAGGCGGTAATAGCTTCTGGATGTCAGTTTGTACACCAGCAGATATACAAGAGAAAACACGGCAAAGATACAGAGGCAGCATACGGCAAACAGGCCCCGATTCATCATGGAAAATACCATAAGGATATTCGCCACAATGTTGAACGCAAACAGCATATGCACGGCTGCCATCAAAAGCGGAAGGAAAAAAACAAGCAAAATCTGTTTGTTTATTGTGCTTTTCACCTCTTGCTTGCTCATGCCCACATTCTGCAAAATTACAAAGCGGTCGTGGTCGTCGTACCCCTCGCTGATCTGTTTATAGTAAATAATAAGCACAGTGGCCATCATAAACATGATGCCAAGGTACAGGCCAAGGAACAAAAAGCTGCCGTACAGGCCGTACCATCCTTCATTCGATGCAGCCCTGGAATTGACGTTGAAGGGCATGCCCTCCGGCGTGTTGGTGATAAGGCTTTGGCAGGCACGCTGCTGCTGTGCAGGGCTGCCGGAGACATCCAGAAACAGGTTCACTACCGGCGCACCGGCCTCGCTGCCGGTAAATGCCTGCATCAGGCTGGCCGCCTGTTCGTAGGACGATACCACCAGGAAATAAGTGCCATAGGTAGAGTAAAACTGCTCTACTTCTTCCGGAAGCCCTTCCATCGGGCGCACCGCCAGCGTCTGACCGGCAAACGTCACCGTCTGCGGCATGGGGCCGCCATCTGTGCTCTTGAATAAAGCCTCGTTTTCCGCCAGGGTTTCGTGTGTGCCAAATGCGCGGTTGTAGTCTTCCACGCCAATCAGCTGCACCGTGTTGAGAGAGGCGCTATTGGCCCGGATCACGCCGTTTTCATCCATAGATACCGCATTGCCGGAACTGCAGGCGCGCCAGGCAAATTGTTGCTCTACGCGCGAGCCGCTTTGCTGCACAGCGCTTTCCACGGCCTGATACACGTCCTCCAGGTTCTGGCCTCCCTCCAGCGTCACCGAGCCGCGGATATCCGTGGGGTAAAGAGAGCGAAGCATATCGCTTTGCCCGGTGTACAGGCCCACGGTAGTGGACACTGTCACCAGCACCATGGTGAACAGGATGCAGATGGCCGCAAGCCCCGCTGCATTTTGCTTCATGCGGTACATCATGCCGGAAACACTGATAAAATGCCCCGGCTGGTAGTAGAAGTTTTTGCGCCTGCGCAGCCATTTTAAAAACGCAATGCTGCCCGCGGTAAACAGGCAGAAGGTGCCTAAAATCACACACAGCACAGCGGCGAAAAACAAAAGCAAGGCGTTCAGCGGTTCGTTCACCGTCACAGCAATATAGTAGCCCCAGCCCAGGCTGAGCACACCCACCACAACCAGCAGCCAGGAGGCGCGCGGTTCTTTCTCACCCACGTTGCCGCCGCGCAGCAGTTCTACCGGTTTCGCAAGGCGCACATGGTGCAGGTTATAGGCCAGCGTGCACAGAAAGATGATGCCAAACAGCACCGACGTAACCAGCATGGCAACGGGCTCTATGCCAAAGGCGATGGGGGTGGAGATATCCATCATATACAAAAGGCCCAGAAACAAAAGCTTCGACAGCAGCATGCCGGCGCCCAGGCCAAGCACAAGGCAGATGGCGGCAGTATACAGCGTTTCCCACAAAAGCATGGCGGCAATGTGTTTTCGCTCCATGCCAAGCACGCAGTAAAGGCCAAGCTCTTTTTTGCGGCGCTTGATAAGGAAGCTGTTTGTCCAAAAGACAAGCGCCACACAGAAAACGCCCACAACAACGGTGCCAAGAAAGAAAATGGTAAGCGCAATGGCCGCGCCGGGCACCTGCAGCAGCCCCTCGTTCATGGCAATGGATTGCATAATATAATACATTGCCACGCTTACGCTACAGGTGAGAAGGTAAGGAAAATATGTGGTGCGGTTGTTTTTCAGGTTCTGCCAGGCAAGTTTGGGGTACAGCATGCTTTTCATACAGCCTCGCCCCCTGCGCTGAGCAGCATCAGCGTGTCGCTGATTTTGCCGAAAAATTCACCCGGCGCTGCCGTGCCGCGGTACAGCTCGTGGAACACCACGCCGTCTTTGATGAACAGCACACGTTTGGCACAGCTTGCCGCACGTGTAGAGTGCGTCACCATCAAAATGGTCTGCCCGCTCTCGTTCACCTGGCTGAAAGTTTCTAACAGGCGGGCGCTTGCCTTGGAATCCAGCGCGCCGGTGGGCTCGTCTGCCAGCACAATGGCCGGGCGGGTAATCAGGGCGCGCGCCACAGCCGCGCGCTGCTTTTGCCCGCCGGACACTTCATACGGGTACTTTTCCAAAAGCGGTGTGATGCCCAGTACGTCGCTTACCGCCTTCAGCCGCGGCACCATATCGTCATAGCGCATATGGGAAAGCACCAGCGGCAGCAGAATGTTATCTTTCAGCGAAAAGGTATCCAGCAGGTTAAAATCCTGAAACACAAAACCCAGCCGCTGGCGGCGGAAAGCGGAGAGCTGTTTATCCGGCACATCGGCCAAATTCTGGCCGTTCAGGCGCACGGTGCCCTGTGTGGGCCTGTCCAGCGTGGCAAGAATGTTCAAAAGCGTTGTTTTGCCGCTGCCGCTCTCGCCCATGATGGCCACAAATTCCCCCGCCTGCACGGAAAAGGAAACATCGCTCAGTGCCTGCACCTGGTGTGCGCCAAAGCGTGTGGTGTATATTTTTTTCAAATGCTCTACCTGCAGCAAAGCCATAATCCACTCCCCTTTTCTGCGCCGGGCCGCCTTTTTCCGGTTGGGCCGCAGCGCCTGTTCTGCCCCTTATGATACCCGGAAACAGTACACCCTGCCATAGCGCACGCTTACATCTGCCTGCGGCGGGCTTACGCTTTTGTAAGCATGCGGCCCGCCCGCCTTTTGTGCGGCAAAGCGTGCCGCGCGGAACCCGGGCCGCCCCTGCAAAACAAAAAGTGGGGGTCATTCCACCGCAAGGGAAACCTGCGGAAAGCAAAGCACAGCGCGCGTGCCCTTGCCCTGTTCCGATTCCAGGCGCAGCACATGGCCCAGTTTTTGCGTAATTTGCCTGCAAAGATACAGCCCAAGGCCAGAGCTGTGCCGCTGGCCCCGCCCGTTCAGGCCGGTAAACCCTCGCTCAAACACCCGGGGCAGCTCGTCCGGTGAAATGCCAATACCGCTGTCTTCCACCACCAGTGCGCCATCCTGCGCATATACCTTTACAAACCCGCGCCGGGTATACTTTACCGCATTTGTCAAAAGCTGCTCTATCACAAGGCCCAGCCATTTGGTGTCTGAAATAACCTGGATGCCTGTGGCCTGCACCTCCAGTTTCACCTGCTGTTTGCCTGCAAACAGCGGCTGTACGCGGCGTACAGCCGCCTGCACCGCCGCATCCACATCAACCTTCTGGGCGCACAGGTCTTTCGTCATGCTGGCCATTCGCTGATAGCTCATCACCATGTCCACATATTGCTGCGTCTGAAACAGTTCACTGAGGAACAGCCCCTGCGCAGGAAATTCTTCCTCCTGCGCCAACAGCTGCATGGCTGCCAGCGGTGTTTTCACCTGATGCGCCCACAGGGTGTAATATTCCTGTGCGTCCCGCCTGGCGGTCTCGCTGCGCTCTACTGCGTCACGGCGCGCCGCGTCCACCGCGCGCACAAGCGCCTGCCAGTCCCTGTCCAACAAACCGCGAGGTGCAGGCATCTCTTCCAGTGCTACGGCACTTTGGCGCAGCAGCACTTGCAAAGCATTGTGCACGGCACGGTACCGGTATAACCCAACTGCAAAGGCCAGGGCGGCGCCTGTGCCCAGCATCAGCGAGGTATACACCGCCATCTCGCGCGGCGCATGGTACAATTCCGTAATAAGAAACAGAAAAGCGACGGCCAGCGCCAAAAGGCAGGCCTCCGCCCGTTTTTCATACAGATAGGCAAGTGCCAGTTTGCATTCTTTGTTCATGGCTGCTCCTCCACAAGATAGCCCACGCCTTTCTGCGTGCGCACCAGCCCGCCCAGGCCTATCTCCTCTAAATGGCTGCGCAGGCGGGCCACATTTACGGTGAGGGTGTTGTCATCCAAAAACGCATCCTGCCCCCAAAGCGCGCTGATCAGCGTATCGCGGGTGACAATTTCGCCCTTATGCTCGAACAAAATCTGCAAAATGCGAAACTCGTTCTTGGTCAGTTCCAGCTTTTTACCCTCGTAATGCAGGCAGGCGCTTTTCAAATCCAGCATGGCGCCGCCCACGGCAAGGGCTGCGCCCGCCTGTGCCCCAAACGAATAGGTGCGCCGCAAAAGAGCCTCCACTTTGGCCACTGCCACAGATAAATCAAAGGGCTTTGTAATAAAATCGTCCGCGCCCATGCTAAGCGCCATGACGATATTGAGGTTTTCACCGGCCGCCGAAAGAAACAGCACCGGCACTTTGCTTACTTTTCGAATTTCCGCACACCAGTGATACCCATCAAAAAACGGAAGAGAGACATCCATCAGCACAAGGTGCGGCTCGAAGCGAAGAAATTCATCCATCACATTTTCAAATTCTTCTGTGCGGCACACTTCATACCCCCATTTTGCAAGCGTGCGCTGCAGCACACCCGCAATGGCGTCATCGTCTTCCACAATCAGAATTTTATACATTTCCACATCGCCCCCTAACTTTATCAACGCACATCGCGTGCACATTTCTTCAAATATTCAAAGATACAAGAAAAGGCAGGCCCTTTGGCCTGCCTTCTTTGGCTCCCCCGGATGGGGTGCGCTCAAAAAATTCTGTAATGGCAGTCTCGGCATCAGCCAGCTTGCACCAGACCACCACATGACCGTCATGCGGGCCATCCTCAAAAAGTTCTGCACGGGCCACAAGGCGCCGCAGGATTTGCGCCTTGAGCTCTTCGTCCTTTTTCGCTCCCTCACGGAAGCAGTACAGCCAAGCGGCAACATCTTCCGCGCGGACGGTTTCTTTTTCTTTTGCTTCGGCATCCTCTATGCGCTGCTGGATGCCTGTGCGCCGCCGCTCTGCGTCGATAAGCATATCCCTCGTTGTGTCCGTAATGATGCCGGCAGCAATGGCGCGGCTGATGTTGTTGATTTCTGTATTCACCGTGGCCAGCTCATCCAGCAGGCGCAACTTTTCGGCGCCCGTTGTTGCCGTTTCAGCCGATAGCTTTTCGGCCTGCAAGGCGATGCGGGCGATGTTCTCATCGGTGAGAGTACCTATTACTGCACGGAAGACGGCATCCTCAACAATCTCTTTGCGCACCAATTTCTGCTTGCAGCTGTGATTTTTCAGACGATTGTCGCACCGATAATAACGATATACATTTTTCACCCCATGTGACATGGCCCCATAAGCGATTGCCCCATACATTGGAGCACCACAGAGGCCGCAGAAAAGACGGGGCGTGAGATAGTATTCTTCCAGCGCGCGGGCACGCTGCGGCATATGCTTTCCATCCAACTTGGCGTTTATGCGGCGCCAAAGGTCTGGCTCCACCGCGGCGGGGAAAATCCCCTCTTTCAGTATCTCATCCTTAAAACGAAACACCCCCATCAGGCGCACGTTTCGGAATGATGCGCTCAACGTAGTGGGGTTCCACTTATGCCCCTGCCGTGTTTTGTAGCCTGCCGCATTGATATACTCGCAGCACTGACGCAACGTGGCCCCCTCATCATACATTACCGCGGCTTGTCGCATAACGCGCGCAGCGGGCTCATTGAGCACAATTTTTTTGTTGGCGTCTGCCATTAGCCACATAGGCAGAGAGCCTGGCGTGCGATAATCTGCAGCCGCATCACGCATGCCGCGCTTTGTGTCTTCACTTACACCCAGCGAATACACCTCGGCGTCAGCGCCGTAGATGGCGCGCATATAAACCCCACCGCTGCCCTCTGGCACAACATCGTGCACGCTTTGCATGGTTACAGACACTTTACGCAGGTCTTCCATTGTGATGACCTGTTCTGTGAGATTACGAAAAAAGCGGTTGAATTTGTATACCACAATAGTGTCAAATTCGCCCCGCTTCGCATCTTCCAGCATTCGGCGGAACTCAGTGCGCTTAGTGCTGGTGCGTCCGGATTTGGCCCGGTCTATGTATGCGCGCACAACTTTCAAATCTTTCTTTTGACAGTATTCCTGAATTTCACGAAGCTGGCCCTCGATGGACAATTCCTGCTGTTTGTGAGAGGAATACCGGGCGTAGATGGCCGCCCTTGCCGTTTTGGGCACCTGATCTTCTGCCGGCTTCGCCCGTGCAATTTGCGTTTGTGCCAGCTCCAGCGCCAAACTCATAAAAAAACACCTCCGGGAGACTTGTAAAAGCCCGCCCGAAAGAGGTATAATGCAGTTGCTTGGGCTGCATTGTTCCTCTTTTGAACAAGCTGTCTATGTAAACCGCCTACGGTTGCCGCCGTGGGCGGTTTTTTTATTTCATATATGTTATGGCCGCATCGAACAACGCCAAGTATTTTTGGCTGATATGCCCAAAAATTTCTTTTGCCGTTTCCTCATTGTAAATGTGGCTTGTCAAGTTTCGGTCTTCCAGCAGGCTGAGCCAGCCGGATTCATCCGAAATGAGCCCAAACGCAAAGGCCTGCCGGATGGTAGCCTTCGGGCTGTTCAATTCGGTGTAGCCCTGGTCTATCAAGTATTCACGCATCGTTTTCCACGCCAGTTCTGTGCAAAACTCAAAACGCTGGATTACACCATCCCGGACGGATTCGAGCGCGGTTTTGTCGTAATCGGCCAGCGCCTCGCGCAGACGCGCCACAGCATCCACCAACTGCCGGTATTTTTCACTGAATTTGTTCATCAAGTCTATACCATCCCTTTCAATGTTTTGCAAAAACAAGGGGGCCATACCCGGCCGGATGTGGACAATGTCCAGCTTCAGCAGAGTGGGCAGTTCCTCACAGGCAGCCCCAAAAGCGCCGCGCTGAGATTCCGGCATGCCGTACACGGCCAGGTCAATATCACTTGCCGGCCGGTTGTCTCCGCGCGCGCGCGAGCCAAACAGCACAAGTTTCTGTGCGCCGTAACGGCGGCCCAGCGTAACGATGCTGCGGTACAGATTTTTAATATTGGCATCCGCCATTGTAATCCCTTCTAAAAACTGATAGTTATGCACTAAGCGATATATCACTCACGAATCCATTTGTAATATAAATCAGCATAGTAAACGTCTCATGTTGATTCGCTTCAATTTCCCCATAAATCCACTGATTTGCTTTTTCTTCCGAGAACTCTCCATCAATTTGATATGCACTAAACCCTAAATAGTAATTCTGCCCCATGTTGGTTTTTTCAATATTTTGATAAAAATAGTCCACCGAAATATTTTCAGCTACTTCACCATTTATCTCTAAGGCCTGTGCCCCATCGGATACTGTTACCCTTATGCCCACATATGCTTCGCAAACGTCTTCCAGTGTCGATCCTATTTTTATCCCTCGCTTTGTTTCAAGCGTCCTTCCAGGGAAATCCTCGTTGCCTTGACGCGAGAACGTAAAAACCCCGTCATCCTCATATTGCGCTTTCAAATCCAACGCTGAAATAACCTGCTGCCCATTCTCATATACGCCAAATTCATCTTCCGAAGACAACATTTCGCCCTCTTTTGAACTGCCGCAAGAAACCAAAGCAATAAGCAGCAGAGTGGAAAGCAGTATACACAAAAATTTTTTCACCTGAAATTCCTCCGCATTACTTGAACAGTTTTTTTACGATATCCCCAACACCCACAGAAGTGTTGCTATAGACTTTGTTATACACAGCTTTCTTGGGATGCAAAACCCCTGTGCCCTTTTGCCCGTACATAGGGTTGATGGCCTTTTTCAAGGCACGTTTTGCCCGCCCTGTTGTTCTTGCTTTGAACATCTTTTTCAACGAAGGCTTGCGAACTCCAAATTTCATGATTCCGCACCTCACATTTCGAATTTACACCTTATGTTCCTGTGCTTCCAATTCTATCTGCGCATATTCCATTGCTGAAAGTTCTTTCGCCCGGGCGCGAGAATCCTTCGTCATATCCCTCATATACGGCATAAGGTCCGCCAAGAATTCACGGTTACGATTCAATTTGCCACGGGTTGTTTTTAAGGGCTGAATGCGCGTTTCCCAGCGATATTGAGCATATCTATCTAAAAAATCATGTGTGGATGCATCATACTGACGGACATAGCGATACAGCAATTCACTGGGCAAATCGCCTTTGAACCTCAGTTTCTTTTCTATGCGCGCAAGACCTTTTAATCCCCAAAAAATCATCGCCCAATGCTCGAAAAACTCCAACGGCATCCGAGCGTTATTCACACACTCTGTCGAATAGCCTATAGAATCTAAAATAAATGCTGCCTCCTCTTTTGTGAAGGATGGCAGAACCGGCCCCATTACGGAAGGACGGCGGCGATAAATTGGCAGGGCCTCTACTTCTTCCGCACCGGAAAGCACCCTTTTGGGCGACTTCGGGACAGAAGGGCTTGAAACCTTTTCCACACGCTTTTCATCGGAAGAAACTGTGATTGGCTTTCTTTCTGCATCAGGTTTAATCCAACTCTCTTTATGTTCGTCTCTTTCCCGTTCCATTCTTTGGGATGCAATATACTCGCTGAACTTCATGTAAGCAATCAGACCGAGCATAACGACAACAAGTAAAACAAGCCATCCCATGGAGTGCCCCCCTGACATAAAGATTCAAAATCTGTGCAACCTTTATACCCAATGTGTCCAGCCTATAGCCTTTCCCTCGATACAGATGTCATTCATATCTTCTCTGCGGCGAATTATCGACTGATATGCAGTATTTGCGGGACGCAATTCGATAAAATCATCATGGAGATAAAATTTCTTTAGTGTGGCTTCATCCCCAATGCGAATGGCTGCGATTTCTCCATTTTCTATAGTAGCCTGCTTACGAATATAAACGACATCCCCATCGTCAATGCCTGCATCTATCATGCTGTCGCCCTCGCAGCGCAGGCAGAAATCTACCAGTTTGCCTTTTGGCACATCCATATAGTCTTCGATGTTTTCCTCGGCGGTGATGGGCTGCCCGCAAGCAATACGGCCCACGAGAGGCACCTTATAGGTTTCAGGGAGAGGCATGAAACCCGGAGGGATAACCTTTTCTTCTTTTTCTTCGTCTATGCCAATTAAATACGCTGTAGTGGTATGCAGTGCATGAGCAAAAGCAATAACCTTTGATTGAGGGATATCTGCCTTTCCATTTTCAATTTTGGAAATAGAAGAGCGGTCTTTATAGCCCATTCGATTGGCTAAATCCTCTGTTGTCAGGCCCAGTTCTTCCCTTCTCATTTTTATCCTTCTGGCGATTTCAGACACAAAGCTCACCTCTTTACAAGCTAACTATAGCACCCCGTGGAATTAAATTCAAGATTATTTTGTTTTTTTCTCAAAAATAGTTGACTTTAATTCACGGCAATGTTATTATGTGCTTGTGGAATTTAATTCCCCGAAAGGATGGTGAGAAAAATGACTGATACGGAGACCTTGAGAGAACGCATCAAAGTTACCGGCTTAAAATATAAAGCTATCGCGGACAGGCTCGGCTTGTCCCCTTATGCTTTACAGCTTAAAATTGACAACAAAAGCGAGTTCAAAGTTAGTGAAGTTGATGCTCTTTCAATGTTGTTGGGGCTTTCTTTACGAGAAAAAAACGATATTTTTTTTGCAACTTAGTGGAATTAAATTCACCAACGTAAGAGAAAGCGAGGTGAAAATATGAGACAGAACGATATAAAAGAACTTCTTGCACAGCAGATGGAGCTGCTGCACAAGAAGTCTGAAGATGCAAACGCCATGGAACTGGCCGCTTTGAGCGAGGCCATGAGCATGATTGCAAACTCTTTTCTTATCAACTATAGCGAATAACCTTTTCGAACATCTATCTGTGTGGGGAAATTGTTTAGCAGTTCGCAGCTTCGATACTCCGGGCACAGCATCAATTTGTACTCTTTTGCTTGCTTATGGAGAGGCAAGCAACTGTTCTCAACAATCGGACAAGTTGAAAACATAAAATGCGCTATATATTCCTCTCCCGGAGTATCTGAAAAAGAATATTTTCCTGACAAAGGAACTCTAATTCCCCACTTAGGGCACAAAACATTTTTACAGATTATTGTCGTATGCATTTCCATCCTTCCCCCCTTTCACGCTCATTTTATCACGGCGTGATAAGGCGGGCAACCACAGAAAGCGAGGTGAACAACATGGAAGCATTGGCCGTTGATACCGCCCCGCATGTGGAAGCTGCTCCATTGTGTGAAGCAGACATTAACGCGCTGGCGGAGGTAATCAACCGGCGCGGGCTGTACTCTGCGGCGCCGGAAAGCGATAAATTTTACGCAAGCCCCGCCGGGCGGCGGATGGCAGGTATTCTTGCCGCGCTGCGCCGCCCGGCTGAGGAAAACACTGAACAGAAAGCGGGGTGAACACGATGAATGCAGTGCATGAAAAAATGGCACAGGCATACGAACTGACCTTGCAACTGGCGGAGCCCAAAAACCTGCAGGCCAAAGGCGCGGCCTTTTGCTACAGCAGTTACAAGGATGAGATGACGGTAAGCGTTGACGGGCGGCTGTACACTGTGCGCGGCGAGAACGGCGCGCATGACAAGGCCATGGCGGAATGCCTTACCGCACTGAAAAATGCTGTGGAGGTATCACAAAAATGAGCACAGAAAAGAAAGCGGGCGCCCGAGTGCTGGAACACTCGAACGCCCAGAGCGTCAAATCTTGGCCGATTGACGCTTTTATTTTACCCCGTACCCGCCCGGCCGTCAAGCGCACTCTGTTCGACACATTATGCGTGGCGCTTGCCTTGGCCGCCCTAGCCGCCCTAGACGGCATTTTCAGTGTGTATGCCTTTTCCCTTTTCGCGGCTTTTACAGCCCTTTCCGGGGCTGTGGCGCACACAGGAGGCAAGAGGACATGAACATCACCACGCCAGAGCAATGGCAGGCGGAGCGCCTGCAGGGTATTGGAGCCAGCGAGGCCAGCGCCGTCATCGGGAAAAACCCCTGGATGTCCAATGTGGATTTGTGGCGCATCAAAACCGGCCGCAAGGCCGCCGAAGATATCAGCGACAAGGCGTGTGTGCAGTACGGGCATGATGCCGAGCCCCTCATTCGCGGGCTGTTTGCACTTGACTACAAAGAGATCTACGAGGTGGAATACCGCGGGGCCTTTGATATGGTGCGCAGCGCACAGCACCCTTTTATTTTTGCCACACTGGACGGGCGGCTTACTGAGACAGCCACCGGACGGCTGGGGGTGTATGAGGGCAAGACCACCGAAATCCTGCGCAGTATGCAGCGCGAAAAATGGCGCACGCCGGACGGGCGCCCCCGCCTACCGGACAACTACTATGTGCAGGTGCTGCATCAGCTGCTTGCCACGGGCTGGGAATTTGCCGTGCTGCATGCCCAGCTTAAAAGCACATGGGGCAACGAATTTGTGGCCACGCGGCGCACGTTTGTTATTGAGCGAGCCGAGGTGCAGGCAGACCTTGATTTTTTGTTAGAGCACGAGCTGCGGTTTTGGGAGTATGTGCAAAACGACCATGAGCCGCCGCGCATTATTGATTTTTAAATTTTGGGAGGAGAACAAGACTATGACAATCGACAAGCTGAACCATGCAAAGGCAATCGCCGCAGAAATTGACATGCTGGACGAGCAGATGCGCCGCCTTGGCAGCCTGCTGCGCAATGAGGAAAATGGCGCTATGCTCTCTTTGACACTGGTTAAAAAAGGCATCACGCTTTGCAGCGTGCGCATCGATAACCTGACGGAACGCGGGCTTGCCAATATGCTGGCGGGCATCATTGCAGACCTCAACGAGCAAAAACACGCACGCCAAAACGACTTGGCCTCGCTGTAAGTAAGGAGGATGCTATGCCAATGCCAGAAATTGTGAAAGTACGTTTCAAAAGCCGTTTCCAGCCGGGTGAATGGAGCCCACGGGAGTACAGCTATTATGCGGCGGTGCCGCTGAAAGTGGGCGACCTTGTAGTAGTGCCGTCCAAATACGGGGAAAGCGTTGCCAAGGTATCGCAGGTGCATGTGGATGAGCGCGAAGTGCGAGACTATCTGCATGTGATGCAGACGATTTCCACCCGCCCCATCGGACATGAAGATGACAGCACACGTTCAGGCCATGCCTGCGGAGCGTCCACGCAAATGCGGCTTTGATATGCCGCCTTGGAAAGGAGAACACACCATGGAGCTTATTGTGAAAAACCCCACCACGGCCGCCCCCCTGCCGGCTGTGGAGTGGAACTATCAGGAAATGCGGGCAGAATTGGAAAAAAAGCTGGCCGCCTACAAGGGCGCGGTATATACCGCAGCACAGATGCCGCAGGCAAAAAAAGACCGCGCAACCCTGAACAAAGTGCGCGACCAGCTGGACACCGCCCGCAAGGAGCTGCGCGCCTACTTTCTGGCCCCCTACAACGAATTTGAGGCCCAGATGAAAGAGCTGCTGGGACTTGTAGCCGAGGCTGTAGAGGGTATTGACGCACAGGTGAAGGCCGTGGAGCAAAAGGAAAAGGACGAGAAACAGGAGGCTATCCGCGACATTTATGTCGCATGGGGCAAAGAACTTTGCGAACTGGTGCCGCTGGAAAAAATACAAAACCCGCGCTGGCTCAACAAAACCTATACCCTCGCCGCCATCGAGGATGATGTAAAGACACAATTTGCGAAGGTGCGGAGCGCGCTGCACTCCATCGAGGGCGCCGTGGAGGCGGAATACCGCGACACGGTGCGCATGGTATACCTTGAATCTCTGGATTTGGGGCTTGCCCTGCAGAAAAAATCGGAGTTGGCAGAGCAAAAGAAAAAAATGGAGCGTGTCGCCGCTGAACGGCAGCTGCAGGCAATGCGGGAAATGGCCGCGGGCGGCCCTGCCCCGGCACCCGCTTCCTCCCCGGCACCCGTGCCCCAGCCCACGGCACAGCCCGCCCCTGCGGCGGCCCAGACAGAGCCGGAAACCATATGCCTTGACTTTCGGGTGTGGGCAACAAAAGTCCAGTTGCAGGCGCTGAAAGAATTTCTGCGCAACAACCAAATCAAATACGGCCGCGTGCCAAAGGAGGCTTAAACTATGGCAGTACAAAATTCTCTTACGCAGCGCAAGCCCACGTTTACAACATTCCTTTCGGGGGATGCTGTAAAGCGCAAAATCAATACCATCATCGGCGGCAAGGACGGCCAGCTTTTTATTACGGCTATCACCAGCGCCGTGAGCACCAACCCGGCATTGGCGGAGTGCGACAACTCTACCATACTTTCGGCGGCGCTGCTGGGCGCCAGCCTCAAGCTCTCCCCCTCCCCGCAGCTTGGGCAATATTACATAGTGCCTTATAACGACAAAAAACGAGGGTGCAAGGTAGCACAATTCCAGCTTGGTTACAAAGGATATATCCAGCTTGCCATTCGCAGCGGTCAATACAAAAAACTCAATGTGCTGCCCATCAAGCAAGGAGAATTGGTACATTTCGACCCGCTGAACGAGGAAATTGAGGTAAATCTCATCGACGATGAATTCGCACGAGAGAACGCCCCCACGGCAGGTTATTATGCCATGTTTGAGTACACAAACGGCTTCAAGAAGGGAATGTACTGGAGCCGCGAAAAGATGATGGCACATGCAGATAAATACAGCCCTGCATTCAGTGCAGAGAGCTATCAAAAATTACTGGACGGAGAAATTCCCGAAAAGGACATGTGGAAATATTCCTCATTTTGGTATCGCAACTTTGATGATATGGCATGCAAAACCATGTTGCGCCAGCTGATTAGCCGGTGGGGTGTCATGAGCATAGAGATGCAGCAGGCGCTCTCGATAGACGAGAATATCATTACCGAGGATGGCACCGCCGAACCCGCTTTTGTCGAGGATGCGCCGGAGCCCGGCAGCCCTATTGAGGCCACCGGGCAGGAAGTGCATACAGCACCACCGCCCGTAGAAACACCACCCGCTGAGGCAGAAAACAATATGGCCGATGATTTTTTTCAGGACTAACGAAAGGAGCTTCCAATGATTGAAAAAGACCTTTTTTACGACCAATATGAAAAGCTGCTCGGCATCTGCGACAAGAACAACCTTGTCGCAGATTTCAGCGCCTCGCAATACCCAATCATGCTTACGGTGCGCCCTGATACCAGCATGGAGGGCCAGATTTCCATGCTGGAAGATGATGTGGGGCACAACAACCGTGATTCTCGCATTCGCTTTGTCTTTGTGGATGGGCGCCTTGTAGTAAAGGTTTCGGATAATTTTACACTGACGGACACCCTGCTGAACAAGCTTAAAAACATTGCAAAAAAGCTGTATGTACAGCACCTTGCAGCCTTTTTCCGCGAGGCAAAGGAACGCTCCAAATTTGTGGAAACTGATGCGGAAATACAGACTCCGGACGTGCCTGGAACATCGGACGAAACGGAAATCATTGACGCGCTGTTCTCGGCTGACGATGAGGTAGACACAGACGGCGCAAGCATCGAAGAGAGCTGAACGGGAGGGCGCTCATTATGGCAGACGGAAAGCCATCCATTTTAATTTATCGCGACACGCTGCGGCTATTACTTAACAGCTTCGGCCCCGAGGATTTTTATGCCATCATGGGCGCCCTTTCCGCACATGCCGAAGGGAAAAGAGTGCAAAAGCCTCAAAACCCCGCCGCAGAATTTGCCTATAACATGATTGCCCAGCAGCATGACCGTGACAGCGCCGCCTACGCGGAAAAGAGCAAAAAGCGTTCGGCGGCGGCCCGTAAACGCTGGGAAGCCAGTGGAAAAGGCGTTGAAAATGCGGAGCCTTGTGGACAACCCGTTGAAAACCACATGCAAAAGCATGCAAAAAATGCAAATGCAGATTTTGCACCTACGGATACGGTAACGGTTACGGATACGGAAACGGTTACGGATACGGTAACGGATATAGAAGACGATATTAACATATCGTCTTCTTCTGGCAAAGACGACGAAAGGCCGGTTGATGAAAAGCCCACGGAAAAGATTTACCGCACCTATCAGGAGCTTATCGGCAAATTTAACGATGAGGTGAAATACGGCCTGCTGGAAGCCTACGGGGCATTGGGATTTGACGGCACTATGAACGCCATTATGCGTGCATACGAAAACGGTGGCACAACCTGGAAGTATGTGCAGCGATGTATCAACAGCCAGCGGGAGGACCCCGGATGGCGTCCGGGAAGGATGAGATGATGGATTATCAATTCGACCGAGAGTTACAAGCGGAAATGAACAGACTGCTGCTGCGTGTACACCGGGGAACACCCAGCCCGCAGCAGGAGCTTGGAAAGGACGATGAAAATGCCGATAAAAAATTACACCACCGTTGTGAGCGCCTACGAATCGCTGGGGCAGATTCAGGGCATGCTGGCCGCCCATGGGGCGAATAAAATCCTTGTGGAGTATGATGCCGGGGCCCCGGTAGGCGTCATGTTTTCACTTGTTGTTGATGGTCAAACGCAGGGCTTTTTGCTGCCGGCCAATGTTGATGGCGTCATGGCCGCTTTCCAGCGCCAGAAGGTCAAGGCCGACCGCGAGCAGGCCGAGCGTACGGCGTGGCGCAATATCCGAGACTGGGTAGCCGCACAAATGGCCTTTATTGAGAGCGGCGGTGCCGAGCTTGCGGAGACGTTTCTTCCCTACCTCACAGACGGCAAAGGCCGCACGTTGTATCAGGCGTTTAAGAGCGGGCAGCTGCTGCTTGGCGACGGCGGGGGGTGTCAAGCATGAGCTGGTATATTTTTTCCGTACCGGGAAAGCCGCAGGGCAAGGGCCGCCCTCGGGCAAGCGTTGTGGCAGGGCATGCCCACCTGCACACCCCTGCAGCCACTCAGCTTTACGAAAACTGGATACGGCAATGCTGGCTCGAAAGGTTTCAAGGCGTTCGCCTTTCCGGCCCCGTAAAAATACAGGGTGTAGCCTTTTTTGAGGTGCCGAAAAGCTACTCCAAAAACAAAAGGCTGCTATGCACGCAGAATGTCACCCCGCCGACCTGCAAACCCGATTGGGACAATATCGGCAAAGCATTGTGCGACGCGCTTAACGGCGTTGCCTACGGCGACGATGCCAGTATATACGATGCACACATCGTCAAACGCTGGGGCTCCCCTGCCCGGCTGGTAGTATGCATCACGGGCGAGGACGCCCCAAGAGAAGAACAAGTGAAGGAGAGCAAAAAGTGAAAGTTGGCGATTTTGTACATATCACCCGGAAAGAAAACGGGGCAAAAAGCAGGATGGATCCGGAGGATGTCGCGCTGATGCAGGCCCGCATCCCCCACACCGGCATCGTTGTGTATATCCATCCGGTTGGGCATTGGGCCACCGTATTGTGCATGTCTGACAGCGGAAAGGCTCTATACTGTGAGACATTCCGGGCAAAAGAACTGAATGTGATGCGGCCGCCGAAAGATGGGCGTGCGATGAAGGAGGTTCTGGCATGGAACGCAAAAGGCTATGGATCAATTCCCCTGCCGACCGAGACGCAGTAACCGTCATCCTTGTGCGGAACGGGTATACAGTGCGCCAGGGGCGCGCTAATCGCCCCGGAGGCAAAACTGCCAAGGCATCCTATGTGGAATATTGGCAGGAGGCGCCCGGCGAATGAGTGCTTTGGTGCTTATCCTCGGGCTGGCGGTGGTGGCCGCTATCGCCTGCTGGGTATCCGGCAGGCCGTGAAAGGAGTAAAAAATGGGACAGCAAGAAAAAGCAGGACAGATAAACCTTTTTGATGAAATCATAGTGGATAACTTTGCCGGCGGCGGTGGGGCTTCCACAGGCATGGAGTTGGCGGCGGGCAAACCGGTGGCGATCGCCATCAACCATGACCCAGATGCCATTCTGATGCATAAAACCAACCATCCATACACGGAACACTTGCAGGCAAACGTGTGGGATGTTGACCCGGAAAAGGTATGCAGGGGCCGCCCGGTTGGGTTGGCTTGGTTTTCACCGGACTGTAAGCATTTTTCAAAAGCCAAAGGTGCGGCGCTTGTGAATCGGAATATCAGAGGGCTTGCATGGATTGTGCTGCGTTGGGCGGGTACAGTACGCCCGCGGGTGATTATTCTTGAAAATGTGGAAGAATTTGTGACTTGGGGGCCTGTACGCAAAGGGAAACCCATAAAGAAAAAAGCCGGTCAGACGTTCCAACAGTGGAAACGACAGCTTGTGGCGTTGGGCTATGACGTGGAACATCGGGAAATCGTGGCGGCTGATTTCGGCGCGCCAACTACACGCAAACGATTTGTCTTGGTAGCGCGTTGTGATGGGCGCCCCATTGTCTGGCCGGAGCGAACGCATGCGCCACAAAATAGCGAAGATGTACAATCCGGTATATTATTGCCCTGGCGGAGTGCATCTGAAATTATCGATTGGAGTCTACCCTGCTATTCTGTATTTTCCAGTAAAAGCGAACTGAAAGAAAAATATGGTGTGAACGCTATTCGTCCATTGGCAGACAACACAATGAGAAGAGTGATTCGCGGCGTGGATAAGTTTACTATTCGAAGCGGGAAACCATTCATTGTAGAGTGCAATCATATTGGCACAGGGCATATGAAAGATGTCGAATCCCCACTTGGAACGATACTTGCAAAGCACGCCGCAGGAGTTGCCTCCCCGTCTCTTATCCAATATCACACAGAGCAGACAGAACGCGTCCGGGCAAACGGATTGGGAGATCCATTGCCAACCGTAGATGCTGCCAATCGATACGGGCTTACCACAGCGCAGCTCGTTGAATACTTTGGAAACGGGCATCCGATTGACGTGAGAAAGCCCATGCACACTGTGACAAGCCATGACCGTGAGGCTCTAGCATGCGGCCACATCGTTGAGTTTAAAGGGAAAGACATTGGGCAAGAATCGAGAAGGCCGCTGCGCACCATCACAGCAGGAGGTGGAGAGTTTTCCGTTTGTCGTATAGAACTAGCAAAAACAGGAAAGCACAACCTTGAGCACTGGCCGGAAGTCCGCACACTTCTCAACCGTTACTGCGGATATGATCTTGCCTCCAATGAAATACTTCTACTAGAAATCAGAGGCGCACATTACTTCATCGCAGATATTTTGTTACGGATGCTGACACCCCGTGAACTATATAACGCCATGGGGTTTCCTCCCGATTACATCATTGACAGAGATTATCTCGGTAACGAATATAGCAAGACAAAACAGGTAGCTCGATGTGGAAATGCAGTGTGCCCACCTATCGCAGAGGCAATGGTACGGGCGAATTTGCCGGAATGGTGCGGACAAAAACTTGTTACCATGGCAGAATTGATGCGAAAGGTGGCAGTGTGAGCACAAGGTGGAAATGGGAGAGTATATTTTATCTCTGAGTTACGGAAAAGACAGCCTTGCATGCCTTGGCGCGATAGAGCAACTGGGCTGGCCCCTTGACCGTATTGTGCATGCTGAGGTATGGGCCACTGACACCATTCCCGCAGACCTGCCGCCGATGGTGGAGTTTAAGGCCCATATGGATGCCATTATCAAAGAGCGATGGGGCATCGAGGTGGAGCACGTCAGGGCGAAGCGGTGCTATCAGGATGTGTTTTATATGACCTGTGAGAGCAGCGGGAAACGGGGCGGAAAAATCTACGGATGGCCCTACCAGAGAGGGCCGTGGTGCAACAGCCGCCTGAAACAGAATATTTTATCATCTGTTGTACAAAAAGACGCTATACAGTATATAGGGATTGCCGTCGATGAACCGAGCCGCTTTCATGTCCTATCCGGTAAAAAGCGAAGCCCTCTTGTGGAGGCAGGTTGGACAGAGGCGGATTGCCGAAAGTGGTGCGAGGAAAACGGCATGCTCTCTCCAATATATACCATGGCAACCCGTGGCGGCTGCTGGTTTTGCTACAATCAAGGCGTTGGGCAGTTGCGGTTGCTGCGTAAAAACTATCCAGAATTGTGGGCTCTGATGCTCAAATGGGATGCTGATAGTCCTGTGTCGTTTAAGCCTGATGGACATACTGTTCATGATTATGAGGAGCGATTTGCCTTAGAGGATAATGGTTTTATCGCGCCCAACGATAAGTTTTTGTGGGATATGCTCAACCACTCGCAAAGTGGAGGGGAGAATGGAAACACTATCTCCCGCCGCTCGGGGCCGGAGACGTACAGTGCCGCTGCACTCGCTGTGGGCGGACACCGGATGTTGAAACACCGTTCTGCGCGTGGTGCGGCGCTCCCATGACGGACGAGGCCGTGCAGATGGTGATGCGGAGATTGGAGGATTTACATGAAGAAAATTGACCTTTACCAATGTGAAATTTGCGGTACACAGTTCAAAAGCAAGGAAGACTGCGTAAAGTGCGAAAAAGGACACCAGAAAGAGTTGCACATTGTAAAGACCCGTTACCTGCCCTACACACAGGACGGGAGTGGAATGCCCACGACGATTACGCTTGTTGGGCCAGATGGCAGGCACTACACATACAAACGGTAAGGGAGGCGCTGAAAGATGGCAGTACGACCGATTGATGGAAACGAGCTGTATCGAATTGAAAAGCTGCTTGATACAGATATTGTAAGGCAAGACAAAGTAGCGCTCAATTTGTTGGAACAAGTGCTCTATGACATCCAACATGTGCCCACCCTCACCCCGCCGAACGAGTGGGTGAGGGTGGAGGAGAGGCTGCCGGAGGAAAAACAGAGGGTTATCGTGCGTTGTGAGCGCGTTGGAACGTCTGTGGGCTGGATTCTGTGGGGCAGATGGATGACGGATATTGGGCCTCATGCGGGCGATGTCACCCACTGGATGCCCCTTCCCGCACCGCCTGATAAGGACAATCATGTCCCTGCCAAAGCGCCGAACGAGCCGCTGACCATTGAGCAGCTGCGGGAGATGAAAGACGAGCCTGCATACCTCAAAGTCTTTGACCCGCTGCTTAAAAGCGGATGGCATATCATTAAGGTTGTCACAAAGGACAAAATCATTTTCAGAGGTTGGCAAACAGTTTATGTGCCCATTGATGGCATGGGTGTAAACTACAACCTGTACCGCCGTCCGCCGGAGGGAGAGGAGGAAACCTGATGGACATTGAGAAACTGGACATAAATGCAGTGTGCTTTGGGATTCTTTGCAATTTTACACCTGTATGTGGAGAAGAAAAAGCAAAAGAGGCGGTTGCGCTTATCCGTTCGCTTCAAACTGAAAATGAGAAGTTGCAGGCGGAAGTAGAGCGGCAAAGGAGGAGTGCAGACAATGGACAACACCTCTACGAAAATGCAGAACGGGCATACATGAAAGTTCTGGCCGAGCTGGAGCGAGTGACAGCGGAGAGGGATGCGGCAATAAAAGATTTGTACATATCCAACAAGTAGCGCGGCCTGCAAAAGGAGGAATGAGCGTGGAAAAGGAAAAGCAACGTGATAAACTGATTGAGATTATCGTGAACGCAAAACAAGCCGAACCGGATACCAGAAGATTTACCGAATTTTTGGCCGATTTCCTGCTAGGCTATGGCGTGTTTGTGCCAGATGATGGGTACGACATTGACCGTCTGCAAGAGTTGGTAGAGGCAGACAAAGACGGGCGGTGCGTGGTGCTGCCATTTCTTCCTCCGAAAGTCATGTGGTCTTGCAGCAAAAGACAGCCGAAACCGGCAAAGTCTTTTTATGCATCGGAGATTGGCGTATTAGCAGATATGAAAGCAGGGTGCGTTTTTGGAGAGATGCCGGAAGAAGCAGAATCCGCGCTTGCAAATAAGGAAAATCATGTGAAAAATTGACTTTTTTAGCATAAGGAGAACACCGCATGGACCGTGAGTGGCTAGAAAATTACATATCGATGGCCCGCGAATGTGAGCATCGGCAGGAACGGCTTGCCCGCATGAAAAGCGCCGAAGTGCTTCCCCCGCTGCAAGCCGGAAACGATGGGAGCCAGCACACGGGAAGTTCAGGTGAGCATATGGCGCGCAGCGTTGAAAAGCGCCTTGAATACGAGGAACAGATAGCCCCTATCCTCGCAGAAAACAGGCGGAGGATGCGAGCAGTTGAACATGCTGTCTGCACCCTGCCGCCGCGCGAAAGAGATATTCTCCGCATGCGGTATATGGACAGCGACACATTGCGCCCCCTACCGTGGCGGGATATTGCAACAAAGCTGTTTGGCACAGACGAAAAGCGTCATATTGACGCCGCATTGCGAATACACCGGGCAGCTCTCGCCCACTATCTCACAAAATAAAAACAGTAAATGAGGTATTTTGAGGGTAAATGAGGTAGATTGAGGGTTGATTGCTGTGATATTCTTAGAGCGTCGACGAGGGTACGCCAGCATGCAGAGGACGTTCTCCCCTTTGCTTCCCATCGACATCCTTTCACACCGCGCCGGCATGCCGCGGCCAGTAGTATGCCAAAAAACAAAACCGCCCATCGGGCGGTTTTTTATTTACAGAAAGGAGCCCCGAAACATGGAAAAAGAAAAGAAAATCATATTGCGGGCGCTTCCAGAGATAAAGCCGTATCCGCATAATCCTCGCATCAATGATGCCGCCGTGCATAAGGTTGCGGAAAGCATCCGGCAGTTTGGATTTCGGCAACCTATCATCGTGGACGCTGACGGCGTAATTATTGCTGGCCACACCCGATACAAAGCCGCGCAGTTCCTACGCCTGAAAGTTGCGCCTGTCATTGTGGCGGATGATTTGACGCCCAAACAGGCCAAGGCATACCGCCTTGCCGACAACAAAACAGCCGAGTTCTCGCTGTGGGACGATTTGCGACTTGCCACAGAGTTACGAGATTTATTGGACTGCACGGAAATAGACTTGCGCAGCGTGGGCTTTGATACAGAGCCTGCCGCGCAAAAAAGCAAACGGACAACTGGCATCATGGCAGAGACGTTCGGCATCCCGCCTTTCTCGATTTTGGATACGACTGGAAAACAGTGGGCTGCTCGAAAAAAAGAATGGCTGGCTTTGGGCATCCGCAGCGAGGAAAGCCGCAACGATATCCGTACTTACAGCTTAAATGTCAAATATGCAGCCAACTGCAAAAACACAGTATCTGTTTTTGACCCTGTTCTGTGCGAAGTTATGTATCGGTGGTTTGGTATTCCGGGCGGAAAAATATTTGACCCTTTCGCCGGGGGCTCGGTACGAGGTGTGGTTGCCGCCGCACTCGGATATGAGTATACCGGCATAGACCTCCGGCGCGAGCAGGTAGAGGCAAACAAGCAAAACGCTGAGAATATCGGTGTATCCCCCACATGGATATGCGAGGACAGCCGCAATATGGACAGGCATATTCCAGACGAGAGTCAGGACATGCTTTTCACCTGCCCGCCTTATGCAGATTTAGAGGTTTACAGCAACGACCCTGCCGATCTCTCAAACAAGACATACCCTGTCTTTTTGGAACTCTATCAGGACATCATGCAAAAGGAGGTTTCAAAGCTGAAGCAAAACCGCTTTGCGGTTGTTGTGGTAGGCGAGGTGCGCGGGAAAGACGGCAGTTATTATAACTTTGTCGGGGATACAATCCGCACATTCATTGCCTCGGGTATGCGTTACTACAACGAGATTATTCTGGCTACTGCCATTGGCACATTACCCATTCGCGCGGGGCACGCCATGGCCGTGAATCGCAAAATCGGAAAGCGCCATCAAAATGTGCTTGTGTTCTATAAGGGCGAACCCAAGGCTATTCAGGATAATTTCCCGCGCATCGCTTTGGAGGATGATGCCAAAAAGGCGGTGGAGTAAATGGCCCGTCCAAGAATCAAAATCGACCAGGCCAGCTTTGAAAAATTGTGCTCTTTGCAATGCACGCTTGCCGAGATTGCCGTGTTTTTCGGTTGTTCAGAAGATACAATAGAGCGTTGGTGCAAACGCATATATCACAGCGGTTTTGCGGAGGTTTTTGCCAAAAAGCGCAACCTGGGCAAAATCGCCCTGCGCCGTTCGCAGTTTCGGCTTGCCGAAAAAAATGCAACCATGGCTATTTTCCTTGGAAAACAATATCTTGGGCAGCGCGAAGAAGTTACCAGCGACGACATCAGAGACGATGGTTTTCTGGACGCCTTGCAAGAAAAGGCATCGGATTTGTGGGCAGAAGGCGTGGATGATTATGGCTTTGTAATGCCGGAGGCAGAGGAAAATGAATCAGGTCTTTAAGTTCCGGCCGTTTTCCCGGCGCCAACAGAAGGTTTTGACGTGGTGGTGCGCGAATAGCCCAACACATACCGCCAATGGCATCATCGCAGACGGCGCCATTCGTTCGGGCAAAACGGTATGCATGTCGCTCTCTTTTGTCCTGTGGGCGATGTCGTCATTCGCCGGGGAGCAGTTTGCTATGTGCGGCAAAACGATAGGCAGCTTCCGGCGCAATGTGCTGCCGCCACTCAAAAAGATGCTTCGCGGGCGTGGGTATCATGTAACAGACCGCCGCGGCGATAGCTGCCTGCTTATTTCCCGCGGAACGAAGTATAACACTTTCTATATTTTCGGCGGTTCGGACGAGAGCTCACAAGACACCATTCAGGGCATCACCCTGGCGGGTGTCTTTTTTGACGAAGTGGCTTTGATGCCGGAAAGCTTTGTCAATCAGGCAACCGCCCGATGCTCTGTTGAGGGCAGCAAGTGGTGGTTCAACTGCAACCCAGAAGGGCCGCAGCATTGGTTTTACACCTCATGGATCCTTGAGGCCCGAAACAAGGGATTACTCTACCTGCATTTCACCATGGAGGACAACCTTAGTTTGTCGGAAGGTATCAAAAGCAGATACCGCAGCATGTATGTGGGGGTATTTTTTGAGCGTTATATACTTGGGCGCTGGTGCATGGCCGAGGGCCTTGTGTATGACATGATTGCACGCGACAAAGAGCGATACCTCATGCGCGGCCCCATTACCGGCATGCAGGGGCGCTTTTATGTTTCCATCGACTACGGCACGCGCAATCCATGCAGCATGGGGCTGTGGTGCGTGCACGGCGGGAAGGCCGTGCGCATTGCCGAAAGCTACTATGACAGCCGCAAGACCGGGCGGCAGCGCACGGACGAGGAACACTACCACGCTTTGGTGGAGCTCACCGCAGGCAGATATATTGACAGCGTCATAATAGACCCTTCGGCGGCGTCTTTCATTGAGACGATACGGCGGCACGGGAAATTCGTGGTGCGGCCTGCGGTGAATAAGGTTGTTCCCGGCATCAATGTGGTATCTGCCCTTTTGGAGGGCGGCCGAATGTTAATACACGAAAGCTGCCATGATGCTTTGCGGGAATTTGGCCTATATCGCTGGGATGATAAAAGGCCGAGTGATGCCGTCATAAAAGAGTACGACCACGCAATGGATGACATCCGATATTTTGCCGCAACGGTGCTTGCGCTTGAATTCCGCTGGGTGCCGTGGCGAGAAGGAGCCTGACAGATGTTTCAAAAGATGATGCAATGGGTACGTGCCACCCTTTTGCGCCTGCTTGGGCAGGAAAATACAGACCTTGTAATATCCCCGGCCATGGAGGCGCAGATTTCCACATGGGTGCGCATGTATGAGGATGTGCACGCGCAGGATACTTATTCCCTTGGCTTGCCCGCTTTTATTGCCGGCGAGTTTGCGCGCCTTGTCACGCTGGAATGCGACATCCAGTTGACGGGAACCCGCGGGAAATGGATGGATGAGCAATTCAGCATATTCCGTGACAGCCTGCGCCCCTCCGTGGAATATGCCTGCGCGCTGGGCGGCGCTGTATTTAAGCCGTATGTGCGCGGCGATGCCATCGCCGTGGATGTGGTGCAGGCCGATGCCTTTTTCCCCACTGCCTTCGATACCTCCCAACGCCTGACCGGGGCGGTATTTTCGCAGCAAATCACGCGGGGCGGCAAAATATACACGCGCCTGGAAAGCCACGATTTCAACCCTGGCACTGGCGTTGAAGTGATACAAAACAGGGCCTTTGTGTCGTCCTCAAATGCGAGCCTGGGAGGCGAAATCGCGTTGTCGCAGGTGCCGGAATGGGCCGACATCACGCCCGAGGCCACTATTCAAAATCTTACTCAGCCGTTGTTTGCCTATTTCCGCATCCCGCTGGCCAACAACAAAGACCGGGGCTCCCCTCTCGGTGTATCCGTATTTGCCGGTGCAGTGCCTGCCATTGAGCAGGCCAATGCGCAATACGGGCGCCTTTTATGGGAATATGAGGGCGGCCAGCTTGCCGTTGATGTGAGTGAAGCGGCTATCCGCAAGGGCGAGGACGGCGGCGTGCAGCTTGACAGGCTGGGGCAGCGTTTGTACCGCAGAAGCCTCGCCACAGGTGATATCAACTTTTATCACGCCTTCGCCCCGGCCCTGCGCGATGCCTCTTATCTCAATGGGCTGAACGACCTGCTGCGCAAAATAGAGATGCAGAGCAACCTTTCTTTTGGTACCATTTCCGACCCATCCAGTGTGGACAAAACGGCAACCGAGGTAAAAATGAATAAGCAGCGCAGCTTTGCCGCCGTGCATGACATCCAGCGCGCACTGGAAACCGCTCTGAACGGCCTTTTTTACGCTATGGACAAGCTGGCCCAGCTGTATGGCCTTGGCCCTGCGGGCGACTGGCAGGCCACATATCTTTGGCATGACAGCATCCTTGTGGATGAGGACAAGGCCCGCGAGCAAATGCGGCAGGACTGCAGGGACGGTGCTGCACGGTGGTGGGAATACCGTATGCGTTTCTATGGCGAGAGCGAGGCCGAAGCAAAGAAGGCTGTGGGGTATTCCGAGAACCCCAAAAAGCCGCTTGATCCCTTCGGGCTGGATGGAGACGGCGGTGATGGCTGATGCTGACGCCGCATTATCTGGCCGAATGCTCCGATGAGCTTATCCGGCTGCTGGGCGAACTGGACGAAAGCATCATGCGCGATTTTGTTCGGCGGCTGGTAAAGGCCGGGCATATCACGGATGCCGCAAAGCGGCAGGCACAGCAGATGATGGAGGCCGGGGCGCTGTATGATGACATCGTGGCTGAGGCTGCCAGGATGACGGGCAAGACGGAAACTGCTGTTCGGGAGCTTTTCCGGGAGGCCGGCTTGAAAAGCGTGGCCTATGACATCAACATCTGCCGGGCGGCAGGGCTTTCCCCTCTGCCCCTCGCCGCCTCACCCGCGGCCATGCAGGTGCTGCTTTCCGGCATGGAAAAGACTAAGGGCATGTTGGACAACCTGACCATGACAACGGCCAACGGCGCACAGCGCGCCTTTATTGAGGCGGCCACACTGGCCGAAATGCAGGTGGAAAGCGGTGCGTTTGACTATGTTACCGCCATACGTAACGCCGTGCACACTGCTGCCAGCGGGGGCGCATGGGTGCTTTACCCCACCGGAGCACGCAGCCGCCTTGACACGGCCACGCGCCGGGCTGTGCTGACCGGGGTAAACCAGACGGCCGCCGCCCTTACGCTGGCCTACGCCGACGATATGGGCTGCGACCTTGTGGAGACCACGGCGCACATGGGCGCCCGGCCGGAGCACGCGGTGTGGCAGGGGCAGGTGTTCAGCCGCAGCGGCAAAAGCCGCCGCTACCCTGATTTTGTCACAGCCACGGGCTACGGCACCGGGCCGGGGCTGTGCGGCTGGAACTGCCGGCACAGCTTCTACATGTTTTTCGAGGGCGTTGACGAGCGCGCCTACAGCCGCGCGCAGCTGGACGAATACGCCAATGCCAGGGTGCGCGTAAACGGAAAGGAAATGCCCTATTATGAGGCCACACAGCGCCAGCGGGCCATGGAACGGCGCGTGCGCGACACACGCCGCGAGCTGGCCGGGCTGGACGGCGGCATCAAGGCCGCCCCGGATGAGGCCGTAAAGAACGCCTTGCAGCAGGATTTTGACAGCGTCGCGGCACGCTTGAAGCGTCAGGAGGCTGCGCTGAAGGACTTTACCCGGCAGGCTGGCCTTGCGCTGGACACTTCCCGCGTGCAGGTACAGGGCTTTGGGCGCAGCACATCGGCCAAGGCTGTGTGGGCGGCCAAGCGCGGGCGAACGGCTGATATTGTTGTGCAAGGTCATACCCTCTATGCAGTGACCGATAAAGCAATACAAGCCGTTCCGAAGCCCTTCTTCAAAGCTCTTTCTGATGGCATGAACCGGAAGGCTCAAGACTATGCACGGGAAATCCTGCGCAATGTAAAAGACTTGCCCGAGGGTACAGAAGCCGCCATTTCTTTTGCCATAGACGGCCGCCTGAAACATGTTTTTACCGGCACAGGGCCGGATATGCGTGTGACAATTCGAGGCATGCGGCAGTCTTATATTCTCTTGCACAACCACGCCAGCAATGATATACTGAGCCCGGAAGACATATTGGCGCTGATACGGCATGACAATATGGTAGCTATTGGCGCCGTTGGGAATAAAGGGGCTTTATTCACCTGCGAAAAGGTATTTGGATATAACCGCGAAAAAGCTGTGAGTTTTTATCAAGGTGTTTGGGGGCAATACCCTGAAATGCATGTAAATCTTGAGCAGAGATTCCAATTCATGCAGAGTTTTATGGAGGGAGCCGAAAAATATGGCCTACACTTCGCCTCTCCCGGACAAAGTGGTTAAAGTGCTGCGTAATTATTTGAAAAAAGCAAAACCATACACACCGGAAGAACGCAAAAAATATAATTATCCAGAGCTGGGAACATTTTTAGCTGATATTGTGTACCAATATTCAGACCGGGAGCTCGCCACACTCGCCATGGATGAGTTGCAAGCTGCCGGCCTCTGGACGGAAGAAGACGAGAAAAAAGCGTTTGGATGAACCACCACCTGCGGGCGGTGGTTTTTTTATGCCATCTGAAAACTGAATCGTTCATCAAGGCGTCTGCCCCATACGGGGCGGGCGCTTTTTTGATACAAAATTGCCCCTGCCTGCCGGGCTTTAAATGCAGGATAGGCCGTGCGCGGAGTGGCCGCGCGTTTATAAGCAAAATCTGGCTGAAAAGGAGTATACACATGGAATTTCTGAAGGAGATTTTCGGCGGCGGCGCGCTGACCTACGAACAGCTTGCCGCAAAGGTAGCTGAAAAGAAAATGAAGCTGGCCGACCTTTCCGCAGGCGGCTATGTGGGCAAGGAAAAGTTCGAGACCCTGAGCGCAGAGAAAACCAATCTGGAAACACGCCTTGCCGACGCAAACAAGAAGCTGGAGGGCTACGACCCCGAATGGAAAGCAAAGGCCGAGCAGGCCAAGGCAGATGCCGATGAGCAGGTGCAGGCCGTGCAGCGCAGCTTTGCCCTGAAGGAGCAGGCTGCAGGGCTGAAATTCTCGAGCGAAAGCGCCAAAAGGGCATTTATGGCCGACCTCGAAGCCCAAAAGCTGCCCATACAGGACGGCAAGGTGCTGGGCTTTGACGATTTCGCAAAGAGCTACCGCGAAAGAGACCCCGGCGCATTTTTGCCCAACGAAAAGCCGCCGCGCTTTTCCGGCTCGGCCACAGGCCCCGCCGCCGCTGGCACAAAGAAGGACCAGGCAAACGCTGCCATCCGCGCGGCGTTCGGCCACGGACAAGCAACATGATTTTTTGACAGGAGGAAAACACTATGAGCATTATCAACCGCGAGCAGGCGGAAGCCCTTATCCGCGAGCAGATTGTGGAAACCATTTTTCAAGAGGCCCCGAAACAGAGCATCGTGATGCAGCTGGGCCGCCGCCTGCCCAATATGACGAGCAAACAGACCAAAGTGCCCGTGCTGGACATGCTGCCGATTGCCTACTGGGTGAACGGCGACACCGGCTACAAGCAGACTTCGCATCAGGCGTGGGACAACGTCTACCTGACGGCCGCCGAGCTGGCCGTGATCGTCCCCATCCCGGAGGCGGTGCTGAGCGACGCCAGCTTTGACATTTTGGGCGAAGTGACGCCCCGCGTGAATGAATACATGGGCAGGCGCGTGGACAGCGCCGTTATTTTCGGCGTGGAGCGCCCGGTGGAATGGCAAAACGACCTTATCACGCTGGCACGCCAGGCGGGCAACAACGTGAGCGGCGGCATCACCTATGACACCCTGATGGGTGAGGACGGCCTGCTGGGCAAGGTGGAGCAGGCGGGCTACACCGTCACCGGCGCCATCGCGGCCATGCGTGCCCGCGGAGCCATGCGCGGCCTGAAGGACGACGCGGGCCGCCCCATCTTTGTAAGCGACATGCAGGGCCCCACCCGCTACGGGCTGGACGGCGCGCCGCTGTTCTTCCCCGAAAACGGCTCTTTTGATACATCCGCCGCACAAATGGTGGCCGGCAACTGGAGCCAGCTTGTGTGGGCCATGCGTCAGGATGTGACCGTAAAAATCCTCGACCAGGGCGTGGTGCAGAACCCTGTGACAAAGGAAATTGTGTACAACCTTGCCCAGCAGGACATGATTGCGCTGCGCGTGGTGATGCGCATGGGCTGGGCGCTGCCCAACCCGGCAACCCAGCTGAATGCAGACCGCACGAACGTACCGTTCGCCTATATCGAGGCCGACACGCCCGTGACGGACTATGCCGCCACCTTTACCGTGCAGGACAACGCTTCTGCCGCCGTGAAAGGCGCGCGCGTGAATGTCAATGGCGCCATCAAAAAGACGGATGCGTCCGGTAAGGCTGTGTTCAACCTGCGCAGCGGCACCTACCCCTACACGGTAAAGGCCGAGGGCTACCACCCGATGAGCGGCGAGATCGTTGTAAATGACGCTGCCGCGAATGCCACTGTGAAATTTCCTGCAAAGGAGGCGTAAGCCATGCTTATCATCGACGCATTGAAGGCCCTGTATAAAAAGGCTACCACCAAGGACGCCGCCGCAACCAGCATTGCGGGCGTGGTGCAGGAAATGGCCGACAACTGGCCCGCGGCGGGCGGCGCAGGTGCGGCCACCACCGAAAAGGCGGGCCTTGTCAAACAGGGTGCGGCCGTGGCCGACGCCGCGGGCGAAACGCCTACCAAGGAGGAATATAACGCGCTGCTGGCCTCGCTGCGCGCAGCGGGCATCATCGCCGCAAGCTGAAAGGCGGTGCGGCCATGTATGCGGACTATGCCTTTTATACAGGCACCTACCAGGGCGAGGACATCCCGGAAGCTGACTGGCGCCGCATTTCTGCGCGTGCAGATGCCTTTGTGGACAGGCTTACCTACGGGCGCCTGCACCATGGCTGGGAGGTGACGGAAGCCGTTAAAATGGCCTGCTGCGCCGTTGCCGAGGCCCTCCATGCGCAGCAGGCAGCGCAGGACCAAGGGGCCAAGGCCGCGGCTGCCGGCATCAAAAGCGAGAACAGCGACGGTTACAGCGTGAGTTACGGCGCCCACACCGACATGCAGGCCGCCATGGAAGCACAAATGCTGGAGGCGGCGGGAGTGTACCTCCCGCCGCACTCGCCTATCCGGTACGCGGGGCTTTACCGCACCGACCTGTGCGGGGGGTGCTGCACTTGACTGCAAACGCAGACATTACGCTGCTGATTCCCCGGTATGACGCCGTCCAGCGGCAGGACGAATACACGGCGGTAACGGTGCGGGGCGTGTGGATGCACGCTGTGCACAAGGGTGGCGATAACCCCGGCGACGAATTGCGCGTGCGTATCCCCATTGATGCCGGCTTCGGGGGGCGTGTGTACTGTACCCCTGCCGAGTGGCAGGCGATGAATGACAGCGCCGCGGCCGCACACTGGACACTGGCCCCGGGCGGGTATCTGCTGGCCGGGGCGCATGAGCTGCCATCGCCCATCTCCCCCCGCGCCCTGATGGAGCAATACGGGAAGGTGTGGAGAATCACCGAGGCCGCCGATAACCGGAACGGCACGGCCGCGGTGCAGCACTGGCGCGCAAAGGCGGTGTAGCAATGGCAAAGGAATGGAGTATTGAGACGCCGCGCGGGCGGGTAATCCGCGTGGGCAACTGCAAGGCGCGCCTTGAATGGAACCCCAATTTCGCGCCGAAGCACCGCGCGGCTTTCAGCCGCAGGCAAAAATATGTGGACGGCGCATGCCTGCGCTACATGGACCCGCTGACGCCGTTCCTCACCGGCATGCTGAAGAAATCGGCGATACTGGGCACTGTGCTGGGCAGCGGCATTATCCGTTATCTTGCCATTTATGCACGGCGGCAGTATTACACGCACAAAACCAAGGCCAAATGGTTTGAAACCATGAAAGCCCGCAACAAAGAGCAGATTTTGAAGGGGGCAGCGAAATTTCAGTGAAAAATGATGACCTGTTGATATACGGCATCCGGGAATATTTCAAGGCCTGCCCCCTGCTGCGCCGCGGGCGGCTGCTGATTGACGCGCTGGGGCTGGCCCCCGTGAGCTATTCGCTGGACGTTTTGCCCTGCGACCCTATTATTACGCAATATGCGGACGGCGACAGCCTGCGGCAGTATCAGTTTGCATTTACCAGCCGAGAATGGTTTTCCCCCGGGGATGTAGACAACATCGAAAACAGCGGCTTTTACGAGCGGCTGGAGGACTGGGTGGAGGCACAGAACGATGCGGGCATCGTCCCGCTTATCAAAAGCAAAAACAAGGTGCCGCAGCGGGTGGAGTTGATTGCCAGCGGATACCTGCAAAGCGAGGACGGCCAAACCGGCCGTTACCAAATACAGTGGCGCCTTATTTACACAAAGGAGGTTTAACATCATGGCAGAAAACACCGCGGCCCTTGTTGGCCGCCACAAAAAGGTTGCGTTCCTCGGTATTGTGGAAACCAGCACCGAGAAATTCCACCGCATGCGCAAATTCACGGCATTTTCGAAAAGTTCGAACCCCAAAGAATATTCGCGCCAGTATGTGGATGAGGCCTTTGAGCAGACAGACGTTGTCGGCTTCTCTCCCTCTATCTCGTACACATTCGACCTGTACACCAACACGCCGGTGCACAAGGAAATCGTGTCAATCACGGATGGGGAACTGCTGGGCAGCGAAGCCGTGCGCAACGTGGTAATTGTAGACCTTTCACAGCCTGCGGGCGAAACAGCGGGCCAGTTTGTCGCATGGAAAAAGCCGTATTCTGTCATTCCTGACACTGAGGGTGACAGCACGGACGCCTATACTTACTCGGGCACGCTGCGCACGGCCGGAGAAAGCGTCAAGGGATATGCCACATCTGACGATAACTGGGAGACGCTTACTTTTACGGAAGGTGAACCGAGCCCCGCGGGTTGAAGTCCCTCGGGGCCAACAACTGAAAATTAAATGGAGGATATGAGCCAATGAGCCAGACTACAGACCTTACCGTGTGGAAAATACACGGGCACGAGCTGCGCTTTGACATGGAGGACGCAGAAGAGCTTGAGCGGTATGAGGCCGCTTTTGCCAGAATGGCAGAGACGGAAAGAAACCTTTTGCGCACAGGAAAAAAATCTGCCATAGTGCGTGCCTACTGCGAGATGTACTGCACCCTGTTTGATGACCTGTTCGGCGCGGGCGCCGCACAGAAGCTGTTTGAGGGCCGCAGGAATGCGCGCGAATGCGATGAAGTGTACGACAGTTTCCTGGGCTTTGTAAAGGCGCAGAATGCCGGCACGCTTGCGCGCCGCGAAAAGCTGGTGCAGGCATGGGTGCCCAACCGGGCCGCAAGGCGCGCACAAGCCCGGGCGAAGGGCAAATGAACCCGTTTTACAAGGCGCTACCGGAGGCTGTGGAGATTGATGGGGCTCTATATCCCATTGCGACAGATTTTCGTGACATTGTGCAGCTGATGGACATGCTGCAGTTACCGGAAGCGGAAATGTCGGACGAAGTAAAAAAGGAGGCCGCCATGCAGTATTTTACTGCGCGGCGGCCCCCTTCCCGTGCGGCAGGGCTGGATGCGCTATGGCGGTTTGTCACGATGCAGGAAGTGTCGTTGGCGGCCGAGAAGCGCCGCCTGCGAGCCGCGGCCTGCGGCGAGCCGGAGCAGGAAGAGGATACGGCCAGCGGGCCAGCGGTGCTTTCATACCGATGGGATGCCGGATACATCTATGCCGCGTTTTTGGCGGTTTACCGCATTGATATTTTTCAGGTGGAATACCTGCACTGGTGGGCGTTCCGCTGGCTGCTGGAGGCACTTCCGGGCGATACGGAAATCAAGCAGCGCATGGCCTACCGCGGCACCGATGCAAGCAAAATCAAGGACAAGGCCGAGCGCAGGCGGGTGCAGCGCATTAAAAATGAAATCAGCCTGCCACAGCGCGAGCTTACCGATGAGGATATCGGCAGCGCCCTGTTCAGCATGATATGAGGCCATAAGAAGATGAAATATCCACCTCTGGAAAGGCACTGGCTCCGCTGCGCAAGCTGCGGGGCCAAGCTGCTTTTATATGACAATACCGCACAGTGCAGCGGCGGCATCTATGCCAAATGCACCCGGAACCGCACCTGCGGGGCGGAAACAGAAATCATCATCAAAGACGGGAAGCAGATATTCCCCACGCAGAAAAAGCACCTTTGAGCCTTTGAGCCGTGCATTTTGCAGTTGATTGCAAGGAGGGCACGGCATGAGCACGCAAAAAGCAGACGGCAGCCTGCTGTTCGAAACAAAAGTTGATGAAAAGGGCTTTGACAGCGGCGTGAAAAAGCTGGGCGGCATCGCCGCCAAGGGCATGGCCGCCGTGGGGGCAAGCATCGTCGCTGCCGGCACCACCGTGGCCGGGCTGGGCGCGGCCGCCATCAAGGTGGGCATCGAATTTGAGAGCGCCTTTGCGGGCGTAAAAAAGACAGTAGATGCCAGCGACGAGCAACTGAGCGCCCTGCATGACGGCCTTATTGATCTCTCGAAGGAAATTCCCGTGACAGCGGCCGGGCTGTCCGCCATTGCGGAGAGTGCCGGTCAGCTGGGCATTGATGTGGACAACATCGAGGAATTCACGGCCACAATGGCTGACCTTTCCGTAGCCACCAACCTGACAGCGGAAGAGGCTGCCACCAGCTTTGCCCGGTTTGCAAATATCGTGGGCATGAGCCAGGAGAATTTTGACAGACTTGGCAGCGTGGTGGTGGCGCTGGGCAACAATCTTGCCACCACGGAAGCGGAAATAACCGCCATGGCCATGCGCATTGCAGGCGCGGGCTCTCAAGTGGGGCTGACCGAAGCTCAAATTATGGCGTTCAGCGGCGCGCTGTCTTCCGTGGGCATCGAGGCGGAGGCTGGCGGCACGGCCTTTTCTACACTTATTTCCAAAATGTCACTGGCCGTGGCGCAGGGCGGCGCGGCCCTGACTGACTTTTCCGATGTGGCGGGCATGACGGGCGATGAGTTCCGGGAGGCATTCGAGCAGGACGCCGGGCAGGCCATTCTTTCCTTTATTCAGGGCCTTGCCCGCATCAACGATGAGGGCGGCAGTGCCATCAAAACTCTGGACGATATCGGCCTTTCCGACATCCGTATGCGCGACGCCCTGCTGCGTGCTTCCGGCGCCAGCGATGTGTTTGCGGAGGCACTGGACATTGCCAATACCGCATGGGATGAGAATATCGCGCTCTCCAAAGAGGCCGAGCAGCGGTATAAAACCATGGAGAGCCGCCTGCAGCTGTTGAAAAACAGCGTAGCGGCCCTTGGCATTGCCATCTATGAGAGCACGGACGAGGGGCTGGGCAGCGCCGTTGACCTTGCCATGGGCTGGGTGGACGAGCTGACGCAGGCTTTCTCCAGCGGCGGCACCCGCGGGCTGGTGCTTGCCGCAGGTGATATTCTGGCTGACATGGTTTCTGTGCTGGCCGAAAAATCAGGCGACCTCATCGACGTAGGCGCCGATGCCATAGACGCTTTTGCCACCGGCCTGCGGCGCAACGCAAAAAATATTGCCACCAACCTGCAAAAGGCCCTGAAAGATGCCGTATCTGGCCTCAGCAAAGCGCTGCCAAGCATTGCAAAGGCTGGTGTAAGGCTTGCCACCGAGCTTGTGGGGGCTATCGCTGAAAGCCTGCCCGACCTGCTGCCTGCTGCTGTCGATGTGTTTTTTGACACGCTGGTGGCGCTGCTTACCGACCTGCCCACTCTCATCAAAGTAGGCGCTCAGTTCGCGGTTGGCCTTGTGGAAGGTATCTTCTCGGCGATTCCCCGGCTGCTGAGCGGCATCGGCGATGTATTCACGGCGCTGTTCACCGATAATTTCCGTATTGCGGACGCTGTGGCGGAACAAACCGCAGATATGCGTGCCGCCTTCGAAAATATTCAAGACGAGATAGCCCAAGCAAACGAGGCGTTTGCCGACCAGCAGGAAAGCATTCTGGCGAGCGCCGAGGTGGCCGAGCAGTATGCGGGTGTCATTGACCGGCTGAGCGGCAAAGACCTGAACGCCGGGGAAATGGCAGAACTGCAGGCAGCCGTGGAAGGCCTGAACACACTGTACCCCGACCTCAACTTGCAGATTGACGAGCAGGGCCGCCTGATTGGCATTGCCAAGGACGAGATATACAAGTATATCGAGGCCTCCGCGCAGATGGCTATGACAGAGGCCTATCTGCAAAAAATCAGGGACAACACCGAAAAACTTGTAGACGCACAGGTTGCGCAGCGCACAGCCGTGGACGAATACAACGCGGCCCTTGCACAGAAAAACGAACTGGAGGCCCGGCAGGCAGAGCTGCAGCAGTTGCAGACTGAATTATGTAACAGCGCGACCACGGCGCTTTTGAATAATACTGCCGCCTATATCGAAGCATGCCCAAGCCTTGCCCAATACTTTGTGCAGTTGGAAGACGGCGCCTGGACACTGAACGAAACAGCGGAACTAAGCCGCGTTTTAGCAGCTGCTGAAGATGGCCTTTATCTTGCCGTAACCGAAACATCAACAGCTATTCAGGTGCAACAGGGTGCAATGGATACCGCCAGTGGCACGATTGGAGACATGCAAGGGAAAATCAACGGGCTGAACGAGGAAAATGCCCGGCTGGCCCAAATGGCGAACGAAAGCGGTGCGGCCATAGCAAACGCCGGAGCACAGGCATCCGGCGCAGCGCAGAGCATGGGCAGCGCCTCCGCGTCTCTTGGCCAGTACTCCGAGGCCGCCAGCGGCGCCGCGAACGCGGTAGCCGAAGGCATGAACAATGCGGCCGGGGCTGCCTCCACCCTGCCTACAGTGGCAAACATGGCCGCGCAAAGCGCTGTAACCGGCATACAAAATGCGACGGTGCCCATGGCAGAGGCCGGGCAGATGATGATGCAAAGCGCCGTGGACGGCGCCACAAGCGCGGCGCCAGAACTGGCCACCGCCGCAGGGAATGCTGTAGATGCCGCAGCGTCCAAAGCTAAGGGACAAACTGCCCAGTGTTCCACCATCGGCAGCCAGATGGTGCAGGGCATGGTGAACGGCGTCAACAGCAATTCCGGCGCGCTCGCCACCGCCATGGCCAACTGTGTCTCCGCCGGCATCGAGGCCGCCCGCCGCGCGGCCAATATCAATTCCCCGTCCAGACGCACACGCGATGAAGTGGGCAAGCCGCTGGCCGAGGGCGAAGAGGTTGGCTACGTCAAGCAAATTGAAAAGAGCGGGCGCCGTATGCTGGCGGCCCAGGAAGACGCCGTGTTTGATCGGCTGAAAAAATCCGCGGCAGACACCAGCACGCAGGGCCTCACGCCCATACAGGCTGCGCCAGTGCCCGCCCCTGTCCCTACTGTTATTCAGCGGGCCGGAGATACCATCATCATTGAGAAGCCGTGCGAGAGCCCCGCGGAAACGGCACGGCAAATTGAGCTTGCAAAAAAGGAGCTTGCCGATGACTGACGCAAAAAAACTCAATATCACTTTTTCACGCGGCGACACCGTCATTGAGGCGGGCCGCCGCGCCCCGCTGCACATCCTTTCCTGCGAAGGGCTGGAAAGTTCAAATATAGATTTGCAGCTAAGTGCAAACGCACAGGGCGACGGCGGCACTGTAACGGTGGACCGGTACGATTCCAAGCCCATTACCATGGTGATGGAGGTGGACCGCAAAGAGGATAGCGAGGCATGGGCCGAAAAACTGCGCCGCTTTTTTGTCCCCCATGTGGATACTACCATCACGGTGGATAACTGCGGGAGGCAGACGATGAATACTTTCCGCCTTTCAAAGTTCCGCCAGCAGCGCACAAACCTTTATGAGCCTTTTCGCTTTCTTCTCGACATCATATGCCCTGACCCTTACATGAAAAGCGTGTCGGAGTATGTCTCTAACATGGCCGACCACCTGGCGCTTTTTACGGCCCCCTTTGCACTGTACCCAAACGGCGGCGCGCTTTCCGTGCGCCGGTTTAATGAGGAACTGCTTATTGTAAACCGCGGCGATGTGACCACGGGAATTATCTTCGAGTTCAGTGCCAGCGGCCCGGTGAAAAACCCGCGAATTGACAACCTCACCACTGGTGAATTTCTGCGCGTAATGGTGGATATGGCAGCCGGCGACGTACTTGTGATAAACACACAGCGCGGGAAACACGCTATCACGCTGAACGGCGTATCCGTCACACAAAAAAAAGACCGCGACCAGAACTGCCGGTTCTGGCAGCTTGCCGTGGGCGAAAATGTGCTGAAATACAGCGCTGATGATGGTTATGCAAACCTTTCCGTGGTGCCCCGCCATCGTTATGAATATTACGGAGGCTGAAGAATATGGGCAGCTTGGAAATCAATATTCTGGACAAAAACCGCCAGCTGCTGCACAGCATTGACGTGTTTCGCACGCTGATATGGACACGGTGCTACACCGAGCCGGGGCGGTTTGATTTGTACTGCTACCAGCCGGATTTTTCCCGTCTGCGGGAAGGCGTCTATCTATGCACCAACCGGCACAAAGAGCTGGGCCGCATTGACACGCTCAAGCTGCTGCGCTCCCGGCATCTTGCCTTCATTTCCGGCAGTTTTTCCGAGGCGGAATATAACGACCGCATTATCGAGAGCGTGCAGGATATCAACGCCAACCGTGAGGATGCCATTCTTTCTTTGCTGGACGATTTTGCGGTATCGGCCCGGCCGGTACCCTGCCGGCCGGTATTGGCCGCCTCACAACAGCGCGGCGGTGACGTAGCTTTCCAGGTAACCGGCAAGCCATTGGGTGATTATGTGTATACTCTCGCCTACGCGGCGGGCCTTTCGGTGCGCAATGCGTACGACTTTCCGACCGACACCCTGCGGGCAGAGGTTTGGCAGGGTCTTGACCGGCGCAGCAGCCAGACAGAAAACCCGCTCGCCATCTTCGGCGGAGATGAAGGAAACGTCAGGCTTGGCGACTATACCCTTTCCACACGCGATGAGAAAAACGTGGCGTGGGTGGCTGGCGAAGGCGAAGGCGCCGAACGCGTCATCGTAGAGGTGGACCGTTCAAACGGCGCCCCGCGTAAGGAGCTATGGGTGAATGCCGCCGACATTCGCAAGGAAAGCACTTCCCGGGCCACTCTGACAGATGAAGAATATCAAGAACTGCTGGAGCAGCGCGGCATTGAAAAGCTTGCCAAATACACGCGCACAGAGAGTGCGGCCCCCACCCTGCTACCTCAGTCCAACCTTGTGTATGGAAAAGATTTCGACCTGGGCGACCTGGCCGAGTACCACGACGACGAGGCCGGCATCATGGTGGAGGCTCGTATCACAAAAGTGGTGGAAACCTACGAGGGGGGCGAAGAGGCCGTGGAAATCTATTTTGGCGACGAAGAGAAAAAAATCATGCAAAAGGTAAAACGGGAGGCGGAAGAATGAGTTTGCAAGTTGGTATTTTTCGCTCGGAAATAATAGGCAAGGATGAGACACTAGGCCTGCCTATTTTCGACAGAGCGGTAACAGAGGAGTTTCTGGAAAAGCTTTTTTTCATGATATATGGGAATGGGGTGTTCCCCTCTCCTTCCACGGCATTCCAGTTACGCGCCGGTACTGGCCTGACCGCTGTTATTCAGCCGGGCGCTCTGTTTTGTCAAGGAAAATTCGCCTACGACACGGAAGCCTCGCCAGTGACCTTTACCCGGAACAACGGCGAACATGACTTGATTGCCCGGGTTGTGTTCCGCCTTGATTTTCTCAACCGCACGGCCTATCATGCGGTTTTGTACGGCACCCCAGCCGCCGAGCCGCAGGCGCCAGATCTCACACGCACAGCGGATATCTATGATCTGGGCTTCGCTGACGTATTGCTGAAAGCCGGAGCGGAAAGTATCACAGATGCCGACATTACAGACATACGCCCGAATGTGGCCCTTTGCGGTTTCATTACCGGCTCTCTGGAAATCACCGACACTACGGAAATTTTTGCACAGTTCAAGGCGATTTTTCAGGGGCTTTTTGACCAGATGGAGGCAGAGGCCGCTGAATTGGAGGACGTTATCGCGGGCATCGAGCAAGGCAGCGAGGTAATGCTGCGCGCGGTATACGACAAGGACGCTGACGGCGTGGTGGATGAGGCCGCGGCTGTGCAGGTGTATACGCCCCCTGCCGCCTCGGAGGCCGGCACGGATGAGGCCGGTGCACAGGCAGCCAGCCAAACCTTTGGCGGACCTGTGCGCCTTTCGGTAGACGTGGCCTCCGGCATCGTAACGCTGCACGCGGTGAAGCAGGGCCTTGGCGAAGAGGGCGAGCCCGTGGGC